>Ga0190367_1001134_pt1 | contig 16224 bp, 17 predicted proteins | sample 4872181011_MG_FD_171838 | JGI IMG/M metagenome (GOLD analysis project Ga0190367, IMG submission 171838) | Hydrothermal vent microbial mat bacterial communities from Southern Trench, Guaymas Basin, Mexico - 4872-18-10-11_MG | ecosystem: Environmental > Aquatic > Marine > Hydrothermal vents >...
CGTCAAAAACTGTTATGAAATACTTCAGGAACAGATAAACTGCTGTCTTTTTACGGATAAAGGAATATACACAGCATACACAACCATAAAGCCCCAGGAAAAGAAGAGCACTGAAATCTACGCTGGGGTAATTGACTACCTCTCTAAAAAAATGTGGGGAAGTTCATTGCGAGGTTTTGTGACGACAAAGGAAGTTCTCAGGAGAGCAAAGGAAAACAAGGTATTATACATTGGCAGGATAAAGAAGAACTGGATTGTTGAAGTGTTTGGAAAGAAATTCAAGATAGAAGAGTTACTCGAGAAAGAGAAGCTTTGTAAGAGGACTGTTGAAGGAAAGGAGTTTTATTTAGCTTCCAAAGTCGTTAATATTCCGGAAGTTGGGAGGGTTAGGATAGTTAAATGTCTGATGGAAGATAAAAAAGAACCATACTACTTGGTTTCAACGGACTGGAAGAAGAAAGCAGAGAACGTAATAAAAGAGTATCTGAAAAGATTCTGGATTGAAGAGAAGCATAGAAGGGATAAGTTCATTTTAAAGCTTGAAGGAAATTATTTAAGAAGTGAAAGAAGCAACAACGGCTTTATTCTGCTTATGGCTGTATTAGCAAATTGCATTGAGTATTTAAGCCATAAACTGGGTATAACTTTCTATGATCTTGTTAATCTATGCTCCGTTGAGATAATACGGCATTTATTTATGTGATCACACAGTCAGTTAGAAATAATGAAATAATACAAATATAATACTACAATACCATTTTGGAGAAAACTATGACCGATATCTGGATGGGGAGTGTGGAAGTTTTCTGAATGACTTGGACATACGCTTCGCTCCCAGTTTGAGGCTGCTTTCCTCGTGCTTGCGGCAAGTTCAGAGAGAGCGGCGAAGAGTTTAGGCCGGCGAAGAGTTTAGCGATAAGGAAGTCGAAACTTATGAGAAAATCGAACGATATGACGTTTTTTGAAATACTTAGCATTGATGACGTAATGAAGAAGTGGTTTCGCGGAAAGAAGAAAGGTACGAAAAGAAGCTTGAAGGATGATCAAACTGATTGGTGAGACGTCCAGGCCTTCGTGGACTACTCTTCAGATCTAGCCGTCAAACTATGCTGAAATAATTATTGGGTGATCCAAATTTAAAGCAGGCTAACCTTAAGCCGATGCTCAAAATGCGGGACGAAGCTTTGGAGTGACTATGTCAACCAATTGAAGATAAATCAAAAAGTTGGTACACCATGACTTCTTTAGGTAATACTGATGGTAAACCTTATATTCCTACAAAATGAACTTCAAATATGTCCAGCAGCTATGTAACCGTCTCAGTAAAAATACCAAGAGAACTTAAGGAAAAATTAGAAAGGGCAGGGATATCTCCGGGTAAAGTAATGAAAAAGGCTTTAATTGATGCTGGGAGGATTGTAGACTTGAAGGAGTTAGAAAAGAACGTTGAAGAGATTAAGGATATTCTCGGTAAGATACCTGTAGAGAGAATAGTCAAATCTATAAGGGAGGACAGGGAGAGATGATATTCGATGCGAGTTCTATCTTTTTAGCCGTCAAGAGCAAAAAACTTACAGTCCTGAAGGATGCCAAAACATCTCAGCTCGTTAGATATGAGCTCGGTAATGCTGTGTGGAAAGAAGTAAGAATACATAAAACCGTAAGTTGCGAAAGGGCTTTAGAGTTGTTAAATCTGCTTGGGAGCGTAGTTGATAAAATAGAAATAGCAGAACCGGATTACGTTGAAACTCTCAAAACTGCCTGTAGATATAATCTTACTTTTTACGATGCTGTGTACGTTCAGCTTGCAATGGAAAATTCGGATGTGCTGATAACGGAGGACAAAAAGTTGAGAAATAAAGTATCTGGAGACTTAGATGTTTTATCCGTAGCTGATTTGGATTAGTTGTACTTCTTAGTAGTCAAGATTGGAATTAAGAAATCCAAGTGAGTAAGATGCTAGAAGATAGATTGTGGGGATGTTAAGGGTGATTTAAGCTTGTATTTAAAAAAGGATACAAAATTGACGCTTCTATTAGAATCCTGGAACTTCTCCACCCAACCTCAGCTCAATTGCAATTTTATCTGCTATTTCGCGGTAACCAGATATATATTTGCAAAAAAAATTAATAAAATTTTAAAAAAATCAAATTTCAATCACACTCCCCGCACCAATCAGCTTGAACTTTTCGCCAAGCTTGGATGCAAGAATCGCCTCAGCTCTAAAACCCGTACAGTGGCATGGCGCAACGAACTCGACTTTCTTCTCGAACCACTCAGCAATTTCCAGCACTTCGTTCTCTTTCAGAGCGACGAGATGCGTCCCGCCAATTACGAACTTCACCTCGTCGCCACACACCTCTTCGGCATACTCTATTGTGTTCCTTACACCGGCATGGCAGCAGCCAAATACGACAGCAACACCTTTGTCGGTCTTAATGGCAAGTGATTGATCGTCAAGGATCCTGTCTTCAACGAGCTCACCATTTCTTCGAATTTTGCCGATTCCAACATCTTTGTGCTTTCTTGGGATTTCTCCCAAGGCATAGACATTCTTTGCGACTTCAACGGGCTCTCTGTGCTCGACTATTTCTGCAAGATTTTCTATTTCCTCCCTGCAGTAGGGTATCCCGATATGCGTCCCCTCGTAGTACCTCGGAAACCACGCTTCTGGATGCAGGTATATCTTTGGCTTTGTTCTCGCAGTGAGGAGAAAATCCAGCAAGCCTCCAGTGTGGTCGTAGTGCCCATGGCTCAGGACGATGGTGTCGAATTCCTTCAAGCCCAGCAGGGATGCATTCCAATGTGCTGCAACTTTTTGGCCCGTATCAAACAGCACGTTATCGATTGCAGCCGAAAAACCCCATTCAGCGAGTAATCCCTTAGGGCGAAGCTGAACTACCTTGTTGTCTGCCAAAATGCATATTCTCACCATACTTGGACTTTTGGCGATGCGGTATTTATCATATTACATTTTACATCTTGTCACATGACACCAAAGGTCGAATAAGACTTATATATTTTCAAAAAAAATGTATTATAGATATGGTGGGGAAAGTGCTGAGTTTTCAACTTGTGTTTAGGGATAAAAAAGGAGATATTTTAACACTAAGGCTTTATAAGCCGGAGGATAGGCAAAAACTCTTAGAAATGTACGAAAAATTCCATCCTGAAGATAGGAGCTTTGGTCTTCCGCCTGCCTCTAGAAGCACGATAGAGGCTTGGCTTGAATACCTTGAGAGGGAGGGTTACTCAATCGTTGCCGAGCATAATGATAAAATCGTTGGCCACCTTGCCCTCGTCCCCTTTAACGAAGACCTTGAACTCTGCATGTTCATTTCGAGGGAGTACCAAAATAGAGGAATAGGGCAGCGAATGGTTAGCTTTGCAATTGAACTTGCCAAAAACCTCGACTATTTTGGAATAGTGCTAACGACTGAAAGGGATAACAAAAGAGCGATTCGAATTTTTACCAAGGCTGGGTTTGAGGTTTGTGGTGAAGAAGGCGGTATTCAGATGAGATTATCCCTCGAAGATTAGTTTTTAAGCTTACACTTTTATTTCTTTAACTTCTTCCACCAACCAGGACACATCTATGGGCTTTATTTCCGAAAGTTTTGCTTTTGTAACTGGATTGCGAGGGAAAGCCTTGCATTCATCTCCTTTCTCTATCGATATCTCATACGTACCTATCTCCTTTGCTATTGCAATGATTTCCTCCTTATCAAAGCCTATCAACGGCCTCAGTACGGGAATCCTAACCGCGCAATCCTCCACCCTGAGATTTGGAATGGTCTGGCTCGCTACCTGCCCAAGGCTATCTCCGGTTAACAAAGCGTCACAGCCCAGCCTTTCGGCAAGCTTTTCCGCTATGCTCAGCATCCCCCGCTTACAATAAACACAGGTATACCTGTTCCTCGGTAAGATTTCCATGAGCTTCGAATGTGGCAAAATAAAGAGCCTCGATGGGCCGTTGTACTCCTTCAGCTTCTTTACGAGCTTTTTTGCTTTTTCATGGCTTGGAATTTGCGTTCCTATTGAAAAGTGAAGATATTCCACGTCAATACCCTTTTGGAGCATTAGGTAGCAGGCTACGGCCGAATCTATTCCTCCCGATAGCAGCGCAAGCACTCTCATCGCATCATCCCCTTATTTATTATATTATTTGAAATACTTTGAGAGATATAACATAGCAGGCTGTGCCGAGAACATCCATGAAAGACGTAATAAGGGGTATTCCCACATTGTCGGGATCAAATCCCTTCTTAAAGGAGAGTACGGAAAAATAGTAGGACATAACGTCAATCAGGAGCATTAGAAGTTGTCCAGCAAAAATTGTAACGAATACCATTTCTACGGGTGGAATGGTTGGCAGGGAAAGACCAACGTTAACCATATAGCCTATTACGCCCACAAGCAGGAATATAGGAAGGGATATTAGGTGCATTGCTCCAAAGTTTAGCAGTACATCTTTTTGAGGTTTGATGCGGGGTTCAAGAATACCGAGGTGGAGCATTGACGCAAATCTAGCTGCTAAAATTCCCCCCATCGCTCCCCCATCCTCAAGAAACGCCGGAACGATTGTAAGAAGTCCCGCTATCGTTATGAACTTCTCAAGTTCTCCACCAAGTATAATTCCAGCCCCAAACTGTAGAACTGTACAGAATGAAAGCACTATGAGGCTTTCCCTTATTATCCTCAAGCCCGTTTCAGAGCGGCTCGCAGCAAAAAGAAGGACGGTTGAAGCAAAAATTAGGATGAGTCCATAGAATTTAAGAGCCATATCCATCAGAATGACTACATCGGCGGCTACGAAAACAAGTGGTAGGGTTACCAGGTCTCCAAAAAGTGTAATTAGTGGTGCTGTGAGGTTATCTGGATTCCATCCCCATCGATAGCTGCCTATCGCAAGCAAAACGGTTGCCGGGATCATGAAGAGTGCAGAAAAGAACGCAGAAATCGACGAAATTAAGATGAGATCGACGCTTGCATCGGGCAGATTCAGACTTAGCTCCATAAGATCGGCTACAATCGCTGCGATTACACCATTGGCAATGCTAAAAAGAATGAGCAGAAACGTGGACGAGGTTATATTCTTCAAAAGGAGAGCGTTTACCTTGAACCTCGGAGCAATTCTACCGGTATGCAGATAGGATCCCAACCTTGAACCAAGTGAGGCATATATATTTCCTCTAAGTCCTATGCTAGGGGGTATAAGAAGAATTAGAGCGGGAATGAGGCTAAATTTACCAGAGGAGGTGCCCATAACTATCCCGGTTACGAGGTCACCCAAAGTGCAAAGAACGAGGGCTATAAAGCTCTCCCTCACGTCCCTAAAGTTCATTTGAATAGAATCGATGGAAACACCTCCCAAGAAGTCTTTAATAAATATGATATATATTTCTTGCCTTGGCTACTTCAGTAGTCTTTTTTCAAGCTCAACAGCCTTCCTGAAAGTCATAAAGAATAGCAGTGCAATTAGAAGCATTACCACCATCGAAGCTGCAAAAACGGCGGTGAAGTCATCCATTAGACCACCTCCATCTCTAGTTCTGATAGCTTAACCTCAAGGAGCATGTATGCTATATAAAGAAGAATGAAGGAAGTCATCATCATACCCAAAGTCATGCCTATATTGAGACCTATGCTCAGCTCTTGTGTGGACGGGTGAAGGGAAAAGTAAAGCCTAGTCGATAGATAGCTGAGGGGAACAGTTGCGTAGCAGAAAATTGCAAGAATTGAGGAAACTTTTGCCCTTTCCTCGACATCCTCAATCGATGAGCGGAGGGCAAAGTACGCTGCATACGCAAACCACAGAATTAAGACGGTGGTTTCTCGTGGATCCCAGTTCCAGTACGTCCCCCATGCAACCTTCGCCCATATCGAACCGCTTATGAGGGCTGCGGTTATCATAAAGAAACCCGCTTTTGCCGAAGAAACAGCTATTAAATCCCAACTGTACTTTCTCGTCCTCAGGTACTGAATTGCAGCTATTAGAGTTATCGTAAAGGCTGTGAAGGAGCATACAGCCGATGGAAGGTGAAAGAAGATAATTCTGTAGTTGTTCCTTAACAGTGGTTCGGGTGAAGGGGGAAGTTTTATGAGAGCCATGTAAGCGGCAGCTGTAAAAAGAATTAGCGATACAGCCATGGCTACGATTGCTTTTTTCATACCCTTCCCCGTATAGCTGCTGGTATTTAGTGTTTTTCATGTTAATTGCCTGCCGAAATTGTACACCGAAAAATATATAACTGATAATCATTATAGCTATTATAATGAGGTGATGATGGTGGAAAAGCTTGTGATAGTCCAAACAAAACTTCCAGAAGACGTTCTTGCTGAGTTGAAGAAAAAAACAGGAGAGAAAACAACAAAGGAGGCTCTGGCTAAGGCTATAGACCACTACCTAGAGTGCAAGCATGTGGAGGCAACACCAAAAGTTCCTAAAGTAAAAAGAAGGAGGAGCGGTAGAATACCGGTTTATCTTAACAATATTTTCGAGCAATATAAAATAAGTGCCAGCGATGATTAGAGATTTAATGGAAAGAAAAATATACCACCGTTACATGGTATAAGCTATGACCGCTGACGTTCTTCTAATCGCCGATCCAGGATTTGAAGGTTCGTCTCTCCTATTTAACATTGCTTCAAGTTATTCTTCTAACATAGTTTGGATTGCTGCTGAACCCCCGCCCGTCATAGAATCTATATTTTCCGCCTATAATTTCAAAGGTAACACAAACGTTGTGACACCAAAACAGTGGAAAGGCTACGACTTCGTCAATATAATGAATCTAAACGAAGTCAGCATTGCTATTTCTAAAGCTGGAGAGGATTTTAGAGAATTTGCCCTCATAATAACTTTGATTCCCGAGCTTCTCCTAATACACGGTCTTGAAAAAACGTACCTCTTTGTCCTAAATACACTGTGGAAAATACACAACCAAGGCGGTACGACTTTTGCTCTACTTACAAGAGGTGCGCAGAGTCAAAGAGATGAAATCATGATGGAAAGACCATTCTCCTGTGTTTTGAGGTTAAACAAAACGCTCACAAGCTCCGGATGGGACAGAAGGCTTATAGTTGAAACACCAATAAGCAATCTAAACCAGGAAATATACGAAATCCAAACAGAAGGGTTTAGGGTAGAGCTTCCTGAAGAGCTCAAAGAAAAACTCGTGCAAGTCTTAAGGATTAGGAATTAGAAGGATTCATATAATTTCTCTTTTCTCAAATATTCTCCTCTGTCAATAAGATTTTCAACAACCACCCTTTCCGGTTCTTTTTCCTTCAGTTCGTCAATTCTTCCATATTTAAACCTGCTCTTCCCTATACCAAGTACATCGCCGTTTTCGTTGCAAACCACTACTATATCATTCTCCTCAACGTCACTGGTTAATCTCACAACCGAGGAGGCAAAAACGTCTCTACCATAGAGAAAGAGCATTTCGCCTTTTTTATTGACGTAAACTCTTTTTCTATCTTTTTTCACAAGAAAGAACGCACCTTCCAGGCTAAACCTAAACCTTCTGCCAACTTCTCCAAGCTTTATACCCGCACACATCAAATTAAGCCCTGGAAATCTCTGCAAGAACTCCTTGAGCTCTTTTGTGAGTCCGTAAACCTCTCTTACATCGCTCTCCCTCACAAGTAAGTTATAACTTTTGAGAAAATCAATTGAGCCATTGGCGGAAAGAGCCCTTCTCACGATCCTCTCTTCTTTTTTCCCTAGCTCTCTGAGCTTAAATTTTAAATCCATAGCCTTTTCCTTAGCGCTCGAATTACCGCAGAATAGTCTCCATCAATTCTGAAGCTTTCAACAGTGTTTATTATGACTCCTCTACCTTCTATTCCCCCCATTCCTTTTTCATCTTTTACTTCCTCACTGAAAACAACCTCACCATTGGGCGAAACTTCGAATCCATCCATGTGCTCCTCAAGGCCAACTATTGTATAGCGGCGCTTGAGAAAGTACGGAGTTGGTCTTTCATCGAAAAATTTCAGCCTTGCTTTTGTTTCATTTGCGATTATGGAGGTATTCATGGAAAGTGCAAGGGCGTTAATGCCTATCTCCCTCTTATCAAGCTCGCTGCTAAAACCACCTACCTTGCTAACATACGTGTCTGAGATGATCTCCCTTGGATAGAGAAACATCGATGGCTGCTTTTAAATTATTAAATATAAGGTTTTTGCTTGAAAATCTGATATAGCAACTCTTCTGACTGGTTTTGCAAACTCTGAGTTCTTCCTTCTGATCCTTTGTAATTTAGAAGGTCTTTCCCAAACTCCGGAATTAAGCCCTCGTTACTGGAATTCCCTTTTAAGCCATGCGTATCCTTGGTAACTCCTACCAATTCGGCATCCTCTTCTGCTGCAAATGCTTTATAGATCGTTTCTTAAATGGGCTATAAGCTGGCAACTTGTTTGCTCTTTGCCTTGCAGTTACATCCTTGCGATCTCTGGCAAGTCGATTATTTAGTATTCAACATTAAAAAATAAGTACCTTCGCCAAAACTCTCAGCGTGGACTGGGAAAAGCTGATTTCCACTATGGAGGAGGAAGCGAGGAAGAGGAAAGCCCCGGTCTATACACTGAAAGAATTCCTTAATACGCCCTATCAACACCTCATCTTTGCCGTTCTCAGCTCAAGAACGAGGGATGAACAAACAGCAAGGGTTGCGGAGAAGTTATTCAAGAGAGTAAAAAGTCCGGAAGATCTTGTAGCAATGCCCGTGGAGGAGGTAGAGGAACTTATAAGAGGTGTTGGATTCTATAAGGTTAAGGCGAGAAAGCTCAAAGAACTCGCCAACGAGCTGGTTAAGAGAGGCTCAGTTCCCGATACGTACGAAGAACTCGTCAAATTGCCAGGAGTTGGAAGAAAAACGGCAAACATCGTTCTCGCTTCTGCTTTCGGCAAGGCTGCAATAGGCGTCGACACCCACGTCCATCGTGTGTCGAACAGGATGGGAATCGTTGAAACGAAGAAGCCGGAGGAGACTGAAGAAGAGTTGAAAAAGCTAATTCCCGTCAATCTGTGGGCGAGAATTAATAAGGCGATGGTTGGTTTCGGTCAGACTGTTTGCAAACCTGTCAAGCCCCTTTGCAACGAGTGCCCCTTCAAGTGGTGTCCGAGGGTTGGAGTGAAACTTTAACTTCGCTAGTAAACTTTGCTTTTCGATCTGTTTGAAAACTCCCTGTATCATAATTCTTTGTGCAAAAAATTAAAAATTTTGCATTTTAAAAAACCAAAAAATTTAAATGTCATACAGCTCAGCATATTCTTATGAGAAAGTATGTAATAATTGGAATTGTTCTCTTAATTGTTTGTATAGCATCTGGAGTGTATGCATACACAAGCTGGAGCAACGAAAAGATGGCATACGATTACGTAGAGATGGGGGTCAACGAAACAGAAAATGGAAATTATGATAAAGCAATTAAGTATTTCGAAAAAGCTATTCAGCTTAACCCAAACTATGCAACAGCTTACTACGACTTGGCGTTAGCTTACGGCAATGAAGATCAATTCCACAGATACTACAAACTTCCCGGACAAACGTTCACACAGGCAGGTTATCCTGAAATGCAGGAGAAATATGAGAAAGCTGTCGAATATCTTGAATTGCTTGAAAAAAGGTTTCCCGAATACAAGGCAATAGCAGAGCAGGCATTAGGCGATGTAAATTTCCTATATTACTGCGGATATACAAACAGGGAAAAATACGTTTTGCCACACTACCTCTATGCCTTAAATCATACGGATGAAGTCGAAAAGCTCTTAGGAAAAGAAGGGGTTTCAGCACTCTACACAAACCTTGCAAGAACGTACCTAGCTATGGCTGAAGTGGAAGAAGCCGAGAAGTATTACGAGAAAGCCATAGAAATATACCCCGATCCCGGCATAGATTCTGCTTACGAACATTTAGCATGGGTCGAGCTTGAACTCGGAAAAATTGATGAGGCTTACAGAGTCGCAAAGGAGTTCATTGAACATGCCAAGAAATACGGATGGGACAGTGATCTGGGCTTAGCACCGGCTATGATCTCCTCCTACTTGCTTGGTAAGTACGGTGAGGCAAAGAGTTATGCGGAAAGCATAGTTGAGAGATTTCCCGAGTCAGCCTATGTTGGAGAGGCTTACAGGATTTTGGCTATGATAAATTATCAGAGCGGGGATAAGAATAAAGCTGTGGAGATGCTCGAAAAAGATATTTCTAACTGCAATGATGCTATTGAAAATCCGGAGGACGCTACGACAATTCCGACAGCTATGTACGAGAGGGCATTAGCCTACTACTTACTCTACAAATACACAAACGACTCGACGTATCTTGATAGGGCAATTTCCGATTTTGAATGGATCGTGGAAAATCCAAAACAAACGAAGAGAGAAGTTGCTCACAGGAACTACTACCTACTTGCACATCTCTCTCTTGCAAGCATATACTCTCAGAAGGGTGAGTTCGATGAGGCTGAGCAGTATACAAACAAACTTAAAAATGAGCTTAATGGTGATCCAGACTTACAGGGATGGAAGACGCTCATAGGTTCTAACGTTAACATGCTAGCAGAGAAACTCGAGAGCGGTAAAGCAATAGAGATGCCTAAGGTCGTTTGGATACTGTCTCATTAAAGGTGGTAAAAATGAGAACGAAATTATCAAAATTATTTATTATATTGTCTATTTCTTATTTCTTTCTTTTAAGCGCTGCGGCTGCGGAAGTGAACGAAAAAAGTATTTCTGAAAAATATCCTGAACTAAAACCCTTGGTAGATTTTGTTGGCGAAGAGGAACTTTCAGTTTTACATTTGGTTGGTTTTAAGGCTGCTAAGAAAGCAATGGATGAACTAGATTTTGAAAGGGGTTCTTCGGACATTTTAGCTTTAACAGACGCAGGATACATGGCTAAAGTTGGAGAGTATACAACTGAGAAAGCTCTCGATGGATTAATGATGACCTCAGGTCTTTCAAGGGGGAAGAACAATCTTTTAAATATTCATAAACCTTACAACAGTCCGTTATGGTTTGCTTTCTTCAACAAGGATACTAAAGAATGTTTGTACCTTGAAGTTAACATGAGTGTTTTGAAAAAATATATAGAAAGAGAAAAAAAAGATAGATTTGTTTTAGAAGAATTTATGAAGCTTGAAGATGAAGAGATCTTTGCAAAGATTTCCAAAGAAAACATAGACGCCAACAAGCTCTTAGAGAATCCCGAAGAATGGCAGGAAAAAATGAAGGCCAAGGTTTTTGGAGGGAACGAATTCAGCATAATAACAATATGTAATGTTTGGGCTTATAAGGAGCTTCCGAGCGATTTTGCCAGAGCTGTTGAATTGCATGACCATATTTGTCCAGGTTTAACTAGTGGATACCTAATAGCAAAATACGTAGAGAAAAACTTTCCAACAAAATATCCAAGATACGAATATATCGTAATTGCCATTCCACCGTGGTGTAAGGATGATGCTATAATCCAGTATTTTGAAACAAACGTTGGTCATAAGAGATTGTTTGTAAAATGGCTTACAGGAGAACAGAAAAAAGAAATTTTAGGATATTTACCCGAGGAATTGAAGGATTACAGCACTGCAGACATCTTTATTAGATGGGAGAAAGGTAAACCCAAAGGTGAAGGAATACTAGTAGGCTTCAATTGGAGCAAGTTCTACGAAGAAACAAAACCTGCTGGAGTTTCACTTAAGGAGTATAAAAAGTGGATTAAAGATTTTAAAACTTGGAGATGGTGGTGGGTAAGACTCAGAGGAGATCTGTACTTAGCTGACTACATGGAAAAACCCGAAGAGTTCGTAACAATCATGAAAAGGTTTGATGTTAACAATCAAACTTACATTGAAAAATTAGAATCTGCAGGAGTAAATCCATTGGTTGAGATTGGGCTAATGCCAAAGCCAACTCCAGAGAAGATTGTTGAAGTCATTCCATCATGGGTTTATTTTACCATGGGGGTTTTAGTGGTGGTAGCTGCTGTAATGGGTGGACTGTACGTTAAATCAAGAAAGTCTTAACCCAATTTTTAGGCGCAAAACATTTAGTTTGAAGATTGCTCTTTTGTTTTTCTAAAACTTTTAAGGTGATCCTTGTACAATGTGCTAACGCAGCAATAAGAAAGTGAAGCCTACGCAACTTCTACTTAAGAATAAGAAGGAGAATAGGGCAAAACGTAGCAATTGTTGCAACTGCAAGAAAGATGCTTGTTTGCATCTATCATATGCTAAAGAAAAAGGGTATAACCCGAGGTAAAGCTTATTATTCCTTAGTTCAACACAGCAAGAGTCACATAGGTGACAGCGTGAAATTAAAGGCTTGGAAAAGTTATTTGTTAGTAAATAATGTTGTGATAAAATGAAGAGGAAAATATTGATTGGAGTAGTAATTGCAGTATTTCTCTTATGTTGTACGCAACCACCAGAGCAGATGGAACTATCAGCAGAACAGATAGTAAAGCAAATGGAAGAGGGATACAAATCGCTGAAAGACGTGAAGGGGACATTGGTTGGTACTACAAACGGAGCAAACCATTCGATCATGCTTTGCGATGAAGAGTAATAAATGGAGAAGCGAAGACGAAAACACGATTCAAGTTTGTAACGGAAGCGTGACGTGGATATACTATAAGAAAAAGAACGCAGTAGTAATTCTTCCTCCACTATCGAAAGAAAAACAGGTATTTGATTATGGAAGGATTATAAAAGATTTGACCGAGAAATACGAGCTCAAGTTTGTTGGAGAAGAAAGAATATCTGGCAAGGATTGCTATTTAATAGAAGCAAAGCCAAAAAATGAAAGTCATAAGCAAATACCAGAATTAAAGATCTGGGTGGATAAAGAATTCTGGTATCCTTTAAGAATTGAGTCTGACTTCGGGATGTTCAGATTAATCTCGGAATATAGAGATGTTAAGTTTAACACAGGAATAAGCGATGAAGAATTCGAATTTAAGATTCCAGAAGGGGCAAAGATAGTTGAGAGGTGGTTGTTTAGCCTTACAATTGATGAAGCTCAAAAACGTGTCAACTTCACGATAATCATTCCCAATTACACTGCAGGTTATGAATTCAGTCGTGCAGCTGTAATCAAGAGAATTGATTCTATGCTCGGAAATGAGACTGTTGTACTTCAGTTCAAAAAAGGTGACGAAGGATTTGCAATAGGAGAGTCCATTAACGTAAAAGAGATTGTACCGTGGCGACCAAATCCTACAAAGGTGAAGATAAAGGACAAAGAAGGAGAGATATTTGAATTCTCTTCTGGCAGAAAAATACTGAGATTTAGTAGCAACGGAATAGTAATTGAAATTCAGGGAAGGCTTAGCAATGAAGAACTTATTAAAATTGCTGAATCAATGTTATAGAATAAAGCTACGTCGATTTTCAATTGAACAAGCTGCAAAAGGACTTCAAAGACCAAGATATGAATTGAATCCCAGAAGTAACGAAAAAGTATGAGGGCAACGTAGAAAAGAGATTGTTTGAACACTGGTATTCAGACAGGCGATTTCCTAGAAATCCTCATAAAAAGGAATGTGAAAAGTCCTTTCAAAACTAAAGTTATATCGACAATGTATTTATTCCAAAGTTAGCAGTTACGTCAAGATATGAATGCAATGGACATAGCCCTAGAAAGAGGGGCAGATTTCGTGCAAATATCTAACGTTAGAAGTGAAATTACCGAACTGGCTTTGAGGAATGCATCTTTCGAATTCAACCACAATTCAACGAGTATAAACTGTGTAAGATTGTTGTACAACGGAGTGTGGGGAATAGCTTCAAGCAATAGGGAAAATCCAGAGAATTTGGTTGATTTGGCCATAAAGCAAGCGAAATCAATCAAATCAGAAGGGATAGAACTGGCTGAAGCAAAAATGGCTGAAGGAGTATTTAACTTTAAGCAGGAAGTTGATGACGAAGAGATAAAAGAGATAATAAGAGACTTATACACCACAATTCCTGGTTTTTCGGAAATTGTATTCGTTAAAGAGGTTATTGCCAGAAGAATTCAGAATAGTGATGGTGCAGATGCAGTGGAGACTAAATCACTTCTAAGCCTAAGTATCAGCACGTTTGCTGGAAACTCCGTTGTGTCTGCTGAAGTTGGTGGAATTGATAGCAAATTGATAGAAAATAGTGCTGAAAACATCGTTGAGAATATGCTTTCAAGAATAAGAGGGATCTCCAACGCTAGGATTCTCAATCCCCTCATGAGGGGAATTAAGCTGCCGGTAATTTTGACGAAAGAAGCTGCTTGTGCATACGTTCACGAAGTAGTTCACAATCTTGAAGCAGACGTTGTAATAGAGAGGGGAGAATCTTTGTATGGCAAATCAGACGAGCTAACTGTATATGATGATCCAAGCTATGCTGGATTTGGATTCTATGCTTTTGATGACGAGGGGGTTTTATCGAGGAGAAAAACGCTGATAAAAGATGGTGAAGTTGATAACTACCTACATACAAGATTTACGGCAAGAGTTTTTGGAGATGAGCCAAAGGGAAATGGCAGAGGACTTTATACATTTCCAAAAGCGTTTATGAGTAACGTAATCGTTAAAAAAGGTAGCTGGACTCTGGAAGAAATGATTTCCGAGACGAGAGAAGGATTCATTGTTGAAGGACTGGTTGAAGGGAAAACCCATAAAAACTACGTAGTAATTTTCCCCGAACTGGCATGGTACATCAGAAATGGAGAGATTAGACATCCAGCAAAAGTTGAATCAGTTAAGATTCCACTTAATCTATCGCTGGTTGTGGGAGTGGGGAAGGAACACTTTGAAAGAATAGCCTATGAAAAATCTTTTGCACTGGCCGAGGTATCTCCTCCGATACTTATAGAAAAAGCAAGCTTGAACTGATTTTTTTAGGATTTAGCAACTGTTTTGATTTTTTAAGTAACTGCTCCAATCCTACTCTAAAGAAGACAAAAGAGAAAGCGGACCCGGCTGGATTTGAACCCGCGATCTGCAGCTTAGGAGGCTGCCGCCTTATCCATGCTAGGCTACGGGTCCTTAGGATAACTCTTCACTGCATACATATTCTTCGCAATTTAAGTCTTTTCCTAACGGAGTCTTTCGTAAACGGTTGCTCTTACCTTTGCTGCATCGTAGGGTCCTAGATGTGTATAGACTTTAATAATCTCCTAGACCCATCGTAGGCGATAGCCTTAGATGGTAATGGTACTGTATGGAATTTTAGATTATTTCTTCCTCTGGACCTGTCAATCTTAGAGATTAAAGGAAGAGCTTGAGATGTAGTTACCAAGTACATTTCAACATTCTTGTCTGATGATTTGAGCTCTTGAGTAATTTTGTTTAATATATAATGTCTGGAAATAAATACCCTTTGCTATAGGTGACAGCAATGCTGGTGAGACAGTTTCCCTGTTTACGAGAAGCTGATTTTACAGCGTTGAAAAGTTGAAGTCGCTGGAGGCAGGTTATAATAGAGGACGGGGTCAGGGAGATAGTGGACTGGGCTTAAAGGTGAGGTAAGCTCGAATGAACTGCCATTCACTTCTGCACTTCTTTGGTTAGCCTATTGCCCCGCAGCGATTGCACTTTGACAGCCAATCTTTTGGGAATGAAGAAGTTTTAAAATCATAAAGCATCGTAAAAATGAAATGCGAGCAATCTTGATTGTCGCAGCTCTAGACCCCATTGGGGGAGCGGGAATCCTCGCAGACGTTAAAACGGCTAGAGCTCTCGGTTTCTATCCCTGCGTGGCTTTAACTGCCATTACATATCAGAACACGTGCAGAATTTCTGGCGTTTTTCAAATGCCCGACGACGTTTTGAAAAGGCAAATAGATTCTGTCGTTGAGGACGTCGAGCTGTCAGCGGTAAAGATTGGAGTTTCGAAGGCTTTTGAAGTTCCAGAAGCTGAAGTAAAGGTACTAGACCCGGTCATAAAGGCTACAGTCGGCCATGAACTTGGCAGCAAGAAAGATTACGAGAAACTTGCAAAGCGATGTGACGTTATAACTCCAAACGCATACGAAGCGGAGCAGCTTTCTGGAATTGGAGTTGAATCGCCAGAGGATGCTAAGCTTGCAGCAAAAATTATTGCCGAGAAGTTTGGCTGCAGCGTCGTGATTACTGGAGTTGAGGGGGCAGATGTTGCCTACGATAGCCGCAGCGATACATTCTATTTCGTTACAGCTGAACACACCGGCGAAGAAGTGCACGGCACCGGATGTGTTTATTCGAC
>Ga0190367_1001135_pt1 | contig 16217 bp, 20 predicted proteins | sample 4872181011_MG_FD_171838 | JGI IMG/M metagenome (GOLD analysis project Ga0190367, IMG submission 171838) | Hydrothermal vent microbial mat bacterial communities from Southern Trench, Guaymas Basin, Mexico - 4872-18-10-11_MG | ecosystem: Environmental > Aquatic > Marine > Hydrothermal vents >...
CCTTCTCCATGCTATCGACTCAGAAAAGAAGTGCTACAGAGTTTTTGCAATGCTGATGGATGATGAAACTATCACCGCTATAACGCCGCACTATATAATGGAACCGAGGGAAAACTACGAAATCTACGGAGACCGGCCATTCGTTGTATTTCCTTGCGGTGCTCAACTCATTGACGACAAACTTCTGATATCGTACGGAGCGGCTGACTCAGCAGTGGGAATAGGTGAAATAGATATTAGCGAGCTCATGTCAATACTCGACTCTAACAGGATCGAGTGAGTTCTTCAAATAGTTTTATGTACTTTTGCGATTTTGTCACTTCTATTTCTTCAACGTACCTTTCAGCTGCTTTTGACACCTTTTTCCTGTACTCTTCGTCCTCAATCAGTCTGACGATCTTTCTTCTGAGATCGTAGATGTCTGAGTAGATCACAGCTGGTGTTACGCCATTTATTTCCGGCAAGTTCTCAAAGTGCCTGGAATTTGGAACAACCGTAGGAACTAAGGAGCCCATGCAAAGAAAGAGTGTTGATGAGACAACGGTGTACTCCGTACTTCCCTGGGAAGGAGATGAACGTCAGAAGAATGAAGGTATTCGTATATTTCTTCATTCGATGGCCTTTTCCGCTCTTGCCTTAACCAAGGTCTGTTAAAAAGTAGAAAGTGTCCGATCTCACAACCCTATAAACGAAGTCGTACCCTAAGGACAGTAAATCAAGCGCCACGATGAAGTCGTTGTACTCCTCTACAGGCTGCCTACCAAAGCTGAAAAAAGTTAAGATATCCTCTGCGAACTTTCTTCTTCCTCGCTTAGCGGGAAAGCATGGATAAGGAATTACTCTAACCTTTTCCTCGTATCCGTACACGACTTCCCCTCTAGTAACGCTCATCAAACACGACTAATGCATCGAACAGGCCTAGGTTGTATCCTATGTGATCTCTGCAACCCCCGTGGATTACTGCAATTGCTGCAACTTTTCTTGTTTTTTAGCCTTCGAATGACCTTTTCAACTTCTCTATACGGCAAGCTTGCGTGGGATTCTACAACAAGTATGTCGAGCTCTTCTGAAAGTACTCTATCTTCTTCAAAGCTTCTACCGCCCATCATATTCGGATTAAGCTCGTCGTAGCATCGAACAACGAACTCCTCATCTTCTTCTCGGATCACCTTGTGGTGCCACCAGCGGTTTGCGGATTCGATATAGGGAGCGAACACCTTAACTTTATATCCCATCTTCAGGAATTCGTTGCATATGAGTTCAGCATGCATAGACACTCCACATGTAGCGTTCCACCTCGAAATTATGCCGATGTACATGCCTATCACCAAAATAGCTGGTTGAAGCTTGGGGGTTAGAATCTTATCCAAAGATCCAGCGGTACAGAAGCGAACAAAAATCGTTCATAAAAAACCCGAATGAAACTCTAGTGGAATTATCGAAATATTTATATATATCAAGAAAATTGTTTAAAAAGTGAAAGGACTACTCAACCAAACACATCTTAATCCTATGCAAGAGTTCTGCTGGAGATTTTATTGGGTATTCGAGCTTATCCAAGATCTCCTCAATCCTCTTCTCCTTGATAACAATACCACCAAGCCTTTCCGCAAGTTGCTCCTTTTCAACGGGGAAATCAAGTCCCTTTATCCTTGCAAGGACATGCACTGCCCAATCTATGCCGAGAACATCAATTTCCTCATGTCTAATTATGACTTCTTCCTCTCCAAGTCTACCCTCTTCCTTCAGCTTTCTGTACGCGAGCTTGGCTATTCCGCCAGCGATGTGCTCGTTGGGTCTCTCTTCAAGCCTACCCTCGATGTATTCTTTGACTTTCTCTTCGTCTGCTGTTGCGATGCTCCTTGCGGTCTGCTCCGCAATGCCCAATTCCCTTGCTATTTCTCCGTAGGTTTTGAACGCTTCATTTTTCAGCACGACTACGTAGGCAGATTCTGCAAGTGATGGAAGCCACGTCAGGTTTCTGTACTCTACAAGCTTCTTCAAACCACCAAGGAGACTGATACTTTCAAGAAAAACTTTCTCAGCCATTTTATCTATATTTCCACCTATCGGCTTCGCAATAATTTCCACACTTTCACCTCCTTACTCCTCAGCCTCGAGCTTTTCTTCTTTAGTTCTGCCCCTTCTCTTTATGTACTCACTTAGGGGAGCCATAATTTCGATCGTCCCTAATTCCGTGATTTCGAAAACCCAAGTTCTAGAATCGTGGCCGGTCATTCTACACCCGTCAATTCTTATCGTCCTTAACACACTGCCAATTGGCAAGCCGTAAAGGCTGACATCCCATCTTGATTCAATCAGCTTTTTATCGAGCACGATCGTGCCATCAACTATGTGTGCAACTGCAAGTCCTCCTGCAGCTTCCGCACTCTCAGACATTTGAGAGCTCCTCTTCTGCGAAACAAATATCCCTGTTTGCCTCCACTTCTTAAGGAAGTTGAAGAACTGCCTGACTATCTGCCTCGCCATCATCTCCTTGTGCTCGTAAAGGCCCGTAATGCTATCAACTATGACGTTGGTTACCTTCTTCTCCCTAATTGCATACGCCATCGTGTCCAGCAACGCCTTTGGATTTTCCCTCAGCTCGTCGCTTTCCGAGGCGTCGATTACCACGATGTTTTCCTTGACTTTGCTGAAATCTGCATGCATCGCAGCACTTTTCTGCTTTAATGCCGTGTAGAGGAAGTTTGCAGGGCTTTCAACTGTGACAAAAAGAACGCGATAACCTGCATTAGCCTGCGTTATTGCAAACTGCTCTGCAAGCACACTTTTTCCTGAATCTGGTACACCCGTTACGTTCATCACGGAAAGATGCGGTAGACCGCCAAGGGGCTTTTTAACGAATTTTCCACCCTCTTCTTCTATCTTGAAGAACATCTCGTCAAGCTTCGTTCCCGTCGGAATTCCAAAAAGTTTTGGAGCTTTGGATTCGAGTTCCTTAAGTTCGTAGTACCTCATATTATAATTTAATTGTCTGGAAGATATAAACCTTCTCATTACTATTACCATTTCTTCATCCAGAATTGGGGGATAAAGAGGGAAACTACCGTGAAAATTTCCAACCTTCCAACCCACATGTCTACAGCAAGCACGAACTTTACATGGTAGGGCAAAGCAGAATAAGTTTCTGCCGCTCCTGCAAGCCCCATTGCAGGCCCAACGTTGCCTAAGCATGCGGCAACGGATGAAATCGATGTAATAATGTCAAGGTTAGAGAGGGCAAGAACCAAGGATGAAAAGACGAAAACAAGAATGTATAGTATGAAGAATGCCGCAATTGCATCGAGTTGTTCCTTTCCAACAGTCTGTTCGCCATATTTGACTATTCTGACTATTCTCGGTTCTGCAGCTTTTAAAACTTGGTGGATCGAGTACTTAAGTAGTAGAAAGAGTCTTACAACTTTTATCCCTCCGGCAGTTGAACCAGAGCAGCCACCTATAAACATTAGGATGAGAAGAATTACTCTTGCCGAATCGCTCCATGTATCAAAGTCCGAAGTCGTGTAGCCCGTTGTAGTTATTATTGAGACTGCCTGAAAGACGGAACGGCGGAGCGATTCAAGGGCGTCAAATCTGTCGAGATTGACGAGCGTGAGTATTAGGACAGCTATGGCTACAATTCCAACGTAAACCCTGAACTCCATATCCCTAAACGGGTTGCGCCTCGCTGTGAGCATGTAGTAGTGAACTGCAAAGTTGGTTCCGCCGAAGAACATGAAGAGCGTTATAACCGCCTCAACTCTCACATCGTTGAAGTAAGATATGCTTTCTGAGTGTGTCGAAAAGCCGCCGGTTGATAGCGTTGTAAATGCGTGCGTAATGGCATCAAAGGGAGAGAAGCCAAGGGCATAGAGAATTGAAGCTTCAAGAAGCGTGTAGAAGAGATACACACTGTAAAGGATTATTGCCGTGTCCTCTACTCTCGGTTTTAGTTTTCCCAAGTCCAATCCGGGGTATTCTGCATGAAAGAGTTTTTCTCCCCTTTTCGCCATTGCAGGAAACACGGCTACGAACAGAACTATTATACCCATCCCACCAAGCCACTGCGTTAAGCTCCTCCAGAACAGCAATGATCTGGGCAAGTCTTCAACTCTATCGAATATCGTTGCTCCGGTTGTCGTAAAACCTGCCATTGTTTCGAAAAAGGCGTTTATTGGATGGGTAAAGAAGAGGTAGGGAATAGAACCTACGAGCGAAACGAAGAACCAGCCAAGCCCGACTATCGCTATTCCTTCTTTATATCTGAGCAACTCGTTTTCGGGTTTGATTGAGATGAGTAAGGCACCAGCAAGAATGGAAACTAGCTGTGCAGTAACGAAAGGAATGAGGGGTTCCCCGTAGTAGTAGGCTACGCCAAGTGGAAGCAGCAGTATGATGGTAAAGTATACGAGGATTCTGCCTAGGTAGTTAAGAACTAGGCGTAGATTCATGTTACCATCCTTTAGCTGAATCTGTCCTCAACTTTCTCTATCTCATCCCATGTCGTGAACACTAGAAGCTTGTCTCCAAGCCGTATTTCAGTTTCACCTTTAGGAATTAGGCAGTCCTCCTCTCTAAGTATCGCTCCGATTATCGCCCTTCTTGGGAGCTTAATATCTTTTATTTGTTTTCCAGATAGTTTTTCGTTTTTAATACTAACCTCAAGCACGGCCGCCTCATCCTTTAGCTCTACAAGTGTGTGGACATGCATGAGTCTCAGGTTCTTTATTATCTCTGCATACGCAATTCTTCTTGGAGAAAGAGCGGCATCAATCCCTACCTTTTCGAACAACTTTACGTAACTAGCTTTTTCAACCCTTGCAATTGCTTTCTTCGCCCCAAGGCTTTTTGCAAGCAGGGAAATCAAAAGATTCTTGCCATCACTCTCGGTTGTGGCAATCGACACGTCTGACCTTCCTACTTCCTCCTCCATGAGCAGCTCAAGGTCAGTTGCATCCCCTATTATTACCCTAACCCTCTTCAAAACCTTGCACAAGTTTTCACAAACATCAGGATTCGAATCTATGAGCTTGATATTGAGGTTGCTTTTGTCCAGAATCCTCGCCACGTAACTTCCAACGATTCCTCCGCCGAATATCACCACGTTTTTCGCAATAGGGTTTCCAAAAATGCGGGTGACCTTTCCTATGCTCTCCCAAGTTCCAACAACGGCAATTCTATCACCTTCACGTATCTCTGTATCACCTCTCGGTACTATGAGTTCCCCATCCCTATAAATTGCCGTTAGAATTACGTTTTCTGGGAGTAAAAGTTCTGCAACTCTCTTTCCTGCAATTGGGGAATCTTCCGACACAACAATTTCAACCATGTCCACCTTTCCACCACTGAAAGAAACGAAGTCAACGGCTCCAGGAATCGTCACAAGACTTGCCATCGCACTTGCAAGGGCGAGTTGAGGACATATAACCACGTCAAAGCCCAGGAAATAATCTTTGACCACGGGTTTGTCTACGTATTCAGGATTTCCTACTCTAACAATAGTTTTCTTAGCCCCTAGCTTCTTCGCTGCAATTCCTGCAACCATGTTGACTTCATCACAGCCCGTGACAGCAATAAAAACGTCAGCCTTTCCGGCTTTTGCTCTGCTGAGAGTACCTAGACTTGCTGCATTACCTCTAATTACTTCCACATTGAGCTCGTTTACTTCATCAGCCTTTCTTTCATCGCTTTCTATGACTACGACCTCGTAGTTATGGGAGAGGTCCTTTGCAAGGCTATAGCCAATCTCACCAGCTCCGGCGATGGTTATCAGCATCTGGTGTGAGTTTGATTAAAGTGTTAAATACTTTCTGGACTTCCACTCATGCTTTGTAATGTTTTTTTGAGTTCATAGTTCAGTCGAGTAGCGTTTTTACTTCCAACCTTTTCGTTGCCGATCAGAGACGCATCGCACTTGGAGACAGCAAAAAGCTTTTTATTACGTTGCTCAGCGGGCAGTTATCTTTAAATACATATCCATGCCTCGATGGAGGGATAGTTATGAGCAGAATCAGAAAGCTCCAGAAGAGGAAATCAAACCCAAATCTCGTAAAGCTGATCGATGAAATGCTTGCAAAGAATAAACGAATATGGAAGGATGTTGCTGAAAGACTGGCAAAGCCATCAAAGCTGCACGCAGAGGTAAACCTGTCTAGGCTAGAGAGGTACGTTTCCAGCGAAGAGATTGCAATCGTGCCGGGGAAGGTATTAGGAGGAGGGGAGCTAACGAAGCCGGTTAAAGTTGCCGCTCTTGCATTCTCAGATTCGGCGAGAAGAAAAATTGAGGCTGCTGGCGGGGTTTGCATGAGTTTAAGAGAGGCAATGGAAATTGATGCAAAGTTCAGAATAATCGGGTGATGTGCTATGAGCGTTAATGTTTCCCGTGTTCTCAAAACCCTTGGAGATGATTACGTAGTTATTGACGCAAATAGACACGTCCTCGGGAGACTATCCAGCGTTATAGCAAAGAGGTTGCTCAACGGTGAGAAGATAGTCGTTGTAAATGCGGATAAAGCTGTCATTACTGGAGAAAGACAGATGGTGTTCTCGAGGTACAAGGAGAGGTACGATAGAGGAAGCAAGGAAAAAGGCCCGTACTTTCCGCGCCATCCCGAAAGAATCTTTAAGAGGACGGTCAGAGGAATGCTGCCTTGGAAGAGCAGGAGGGGTAGGGAAGCTTTTAGAAGACTCAGAGTTTTCATGGGCATACCGAAAGAGTTGGAAGGAAAGAATTTTGAAGTTGTTGAACAGGCTTTGCTTGAGAAAGTTTCAAAAACAGATAAGTACGTTACTCTTGCTGAGGTGAGTACATACCTTGGCTACGAGGTGAAGGCATGAAGATTATACTGACGAGCGGTAAAAGAAAAACTGCTGTAGCAAGAGCGACAATAAGAGATGGGAAGGGGAGGGTTAGGGTAAACAAGATTCCGGTGGAGCTTATACGGCCAGAACTTGCAAGAATGACCATCATGGAGCCCCTGATAATGGCAAAGGAGCTTGCAAACAAGGTTGACATCGATGTCGTTGTAAACGGCGGGGGCTTCATGGCTCAGGCTGAAGCTGCAAGAACGGCAATAGCAAGGGGACTTGTTGAATGGAGCGGTGATGAGGAGTTAAGAAGAGCGTATCTCGAATACGATCGCTCTTTGCTTGTGAACGATACAAGGCGCAAGGAACCGAAGAAGCAAGGTGGTAGAGGAGCGAGAAAGAGAAGGCAGACTTCTTACAGGTGAATTTTATGTTTCCCGTTCGATGCTTTACTTGCGGAGCGGTTATAGCCCATAAGTGGGAGGAATACAAAAAGAAGCTTAGTGAGGGTAAATCTCCAAAAGAGGCTCTTGATGAGCTTGGAATTACAAGATACTGTTGCAGAAGGATGTTCTTAACTTATAAGTCTGTGATAAAGGAATTTGCTCGTTTCCACGGGGCCGTGGGGTAGCCTGGTGATCCTGCGGCGTTCGGGACGCCGTGACCCGAGTTCAAATCTCGGCGGCCCCATCTTAATTTGGAGGTGGTAAATACGGTTTCGAGAACTAAAAGGGTATTTCCATTCGAATACACACGTTTTGAGAAGGCTCGCATTATTGGATCGAGGGCTTTACAGATAGCTATGGGTGCTCCGGTCTTGATAGGGACTGATAAGACTGATCCCCTTGAAATCGCAAAGGAGGAGTTCGAAAAGGGCTTAATTCCAATAACTGTGAGGAGGAGGAGAAACAGTTTTGTATGGCTTGAGCGTAACGATTTATTCTGAAGGTGGTGGGATGATAATCGAAGACGTTAGGTACAGGATTGTTTTTGACAGTAGAGGGAATGAGACTGTAGAATGTGAAGTTGAAGCAGGAGATTTTGTGGGAAGAGCTATAGCTCCAAGCGGGGCTTCAACTGGAAGTGAGGAGGCAGTAGTAGTCGATCCATACAGAATCGACGAAATAGAGGAAAAAGTTTCGAAGGCAATTGTTGGAATGAGCGTTTTTGACCAGTTCAGCGTTGATGAAGCTTTGAGAGAGATCGATGGAACAGAAAACTTCTCAAACATAGGTGGGAACTTTGCTATTACCGCAAGCTTGGCAACTGCTAAAGCAGCATCGCAAATTCTTGGCGTTCCGCTCTACGCCTACGTTGGTGGTATAGTCAACGAGTTGCCTTATCCCTTAGGCAACGTTATTGGTGGAGGAGTTCATGCGGAAGGCTCTACAAACATTCAGGAGTTTCTCGTGATTCCCGTTGGAGCGAGCGACTTCTTTGAAGCGCAGAAGGCAAACGCGATGGTTCACAAGGCATTAAGGCAGGAGTTCAAGAAGAGGGGAATATTTGCAGCGAAAGGTGATGAAGGAGCGTGGGCTGCACAGATGAGCGATGAGCTTGCGTTTGAAATACTTGAAGCTGCGATAGCGAAGGTTGAAAACGAAATAGACGTCGAAATTAGAATGGGTCTTGACGTTGCTGCCACCGAACTCTGGAATGGGGAGCAGTATGTTTACAAGGACAAGAAGCTTAGCAGCGAGGAACAGATAGCCTACATAGCCGAATTAATAGACAAGCACAATTTGCTGTACGTTGAAGATCCGCTGCATGAAAACGACTTCGAAGGTTTTGCTGAGCTAACAAGGCAGGTTAAGTGCATGGTGTGCGGTGATGATATTTTCGTCACCAATCCAAGGAGAATAAAGAAGGGCATCGAAATGGGAGCAGCGAACACAATTCTCGTAAAGCCCAATCAGGTGGGAACGCTCAGCGACACGATAAAAGCCGTAAAGCTTGGCAAGGATAATGGCTATGAGATAGTCGTGTCCCATAGAAGTGGCGAAACTGAAGACGAAACCATCGCACACCTTAGCGTTGCCTTCAACGCAACATTAATAAAGACGGGGGTTGTTGGCGGGGAGAGACTTGCGAAGCTCAACGAACTAGTGAGAATTGAGGAGCTCATAGACTCTCCGACGATGGTAAAAATCAGGAGGCTGTCAGGATGATTAGGGAGGAAGGGAAAGCACAGGAGGAAATTTACGAATACTTAATCTCGCCTGACGAGTATCTCGCAGCGGGAGTGCACATAGGAACGCAGGTGAAAACGGGAGACATGAGGAGGTTCATATACAAGGTTAGGCCAGACGGCCTTTACGTCCTCGACATAAGGCAGCTCGACGAACGCATAAGAATTGCGGGAAAATTTCTGGCTAGATTTGAGCCTGCGAAGATTCTCGTGGTTGCGGCAAGGCAGTACGGACAGAAGCCAGCGAAGATGTTTGCAAGGGTTGTTGGGGCAGATTGCATTGTAGGCAGGTTCATTCCGGGAACGCTTACTAATCCCGTACTGAGGGATTACAGAGAGCCAGACGTGATAATCGTAACCGATCCAACGATAGACAGCCAAGCTGTACAAGAAGCAACGGACATAGGGATCCCTGTTGTTGCTCTCTGCGACTCGAACAACTCCGCAGCAAATGTGGACTTTGTAATTCCAACGAACAACAAGGGTAGAAAAGCTCTCGCTCTTGTTTACTGGCTACTTGCTAGAGAAGTCCTGAGAAATAGGGGCATAGCTGAGTTTCCATATGCTGTAGAAGACTTCGAAGCAGAGCTTTAAAAATTTAAAAATAAAAAATTAATTTTTAGAAAGTTTAAGTTTCACAGCAAGCAAAGACATTTATTATTTTCACGTCGGATGCTGGCATATCGCCTTCGAATGCGTGGAAATTCCAAGAAGCATCATCTAATGCCCAGTCGTAGCCGAGCTGCCAGATGATAAAGCCGGCAGTCGCTTTGTGGCCGGTGTTGCACGTTGTTATTACCCTTCTAACCTGCTTCGGGAACTTCTCGTCGAGTATGGACTTTATCTCATCCGGATCCTTTAGTTCCTTCAGATCCTTGTCCTTCCAGAAGGTGTTGTAGGGTATGTTAACTGCCGTCATGAGATGGCCACCCCTGATCGTCTTTGCCTTCGAGCCGTTGTAGTAGTCTGGAGGTCTTAGGTCAGCTATTCCAACGCTTGGATTCTCCATTGCTTGCAGGATGGAATCTCTGGTTGCGTACATGTTCCACCTTATCTTGTTCTCGTCGACTGTAAAGTCTCCAGTTTCTGGCAGGGATGGATCGTAAACGTCGAAATCGCTCGTCAGGTAAGCTTTGCCAAGTGCCGTGTAGTTTACAGGCAATACTTTTACGTTATCGAAACCAAGGAAGTAGAGGGCAAACCAGACAACCATCGCATCAGTCGGGTTTCTTGCCAGAACTATAACTGTTTTATCCTCGCTAACACCTAACTGCCTGAAGATGTGCTGTAGCTCATCGGGATCAAACTGGCCTGGTTTTATCGGGTATCCCCATATTCCCAAAAGCAGCCCGTTCGGCTGCCTGAAAGTCTTGAAACTTGCCCATATTGCACCCTTTACAGTCCTGTCGGGCTTGTGTTTGCTCGCATCTATTATTACATAATCTGCCGGATGTGTGACAGCCCGTCTCACATCATCTAAGGTTGCCATAACTTCTGGATGTGCCCACTGGCTTTCGTTTGTCTCCTTGGCTGCGAGAACTCCATATGCCCCAGCAGCCACGAGAGCAACGATGGCCAGTATAAACAGGGCTCTCTTCATGCTAGTGAGCAAATTTTAACAGTATAAAAACTTTTCTATTTTTCATTTTTTGAGTTATAAATAAAATGCTATCAACTTTGAATGATTTTCGAATACCTATATATATAATAAATTTATAATTATTGAAAATTTAATCTCATTATTGTTATTAAGAATTTTTAAAATAATACTAACAGTCTATATGCCCTTAGTGTGGAAATTCTTTCTTGCTGTAAGACTATCAGACCAAATGCAAGGGAGATGGAGTTCGAATGTCCGAAGTGTAACACAAGCTTACAAGATGAAGATTTAACGAGCGTGTCCGAATAAGCATCAAACATCATAAATAATCGAACAACTTCTTCGAGAGGAACAGAGTACCCTCAGAAATAAAGCTTGCAGCAATAGCGATGTACATTCTTTCTTCAAGTGTTAGGAGGACAGCACTGCTTAAACGTTGGAAAATCGACCCACTACTGGATTGAGAGATTCAAGGATGTTCTTAAGTCTGAAAGAAAAGAAGTAAAAAAGCTTGCAATTCGAATTGCTGACGAAACAATTCTGAAGTACAATGGAAATGCTGTTTGCTGCCTTAGACGGAGAGAAATAAAATTCATCTGAAGGTTTATCCTCAAGAAATGTCTTAACGGCTTATTTCTTCCTTAAAGAAGAGCTTGGAATGTGTGAAGTTGGAGAAATCATTCTTGACAAAGGTGGTATAAAGATGCTTTGCAGCTTAGGTGTCAGATTCAGGCACGAAAGGAGAGCGAAGCTGGAATCCGTATTCAGCTTTCAGCAAAGAGCGAAGATTTTTCTTTTGCTCGATTACTGTTAATTTCAGGAGGAGAGAGAAGAGGTTTGCAAGGTGAAGAAGAGCCTTAGAATGCTGGGACAGGTTCTGCAGGATGCTCATGTTTTACTTCAATGTCGTTAGGAGGTGTTATTAGGATACGCCGGATAAAGGATCGAAAAATTTTAAGAAATGAAGTAATTCTGTAGCTATGCTTAGAAGGAGGGATGACTCCCTTAGATGTCCAAAGTGTGGCAAAGCAATCAAAACATCCGAACTGAAGCCTGTTTTCAAGCAGGAGTACTTGAACCCAGATGGAAGTCTAAAGCTTTCCAGAAAAGATGTCCTTAGAGGCGGATGGCTTAAGAAAGTCCTGAAGGGTGTTGCATGTCCGAAGTGCGGTGAGATCATTGGCAAGCCGGAGTAGGTGTTATTCGGACACATCGGATTTAAACTCCAGCAAAGTTAATAAGCACCCAGCTTAGCCGCTCTTCATGGACATCGATTCAAGGGTTTCGCTAGTTACAAGGAACGCAATCGAAGTTGTTACAGAGGAGGAATTAGGGAAGCTTCTGGAAACCAAGGAAAAACCCAGAGCTTACGTAGGCTATGAACCCAGCGGAGAAATCCACCTCGGCCATTTAATGACCGTAAACAAGCTCATTGATTTACAGAATGCTGGTTTTGAAGTCGTTGTTTTGCTTGCGGACGTTCATGCATACCTCAACGAAAAGGGGGACTTCGATGAAATTGCGAGAATTGCAGAATACAACAGGCAAGCGTTCATAGCCTTAGGCTTGGGGGAAAAAGCAGAATTCGTTCTCGGCAGCACATACCAGCTCAACGAGGACTACGTTCTCGATGTGCTGAAGATGGCCAGAATAACAACTGTAAACAGAGCAAGGAGGAGCATGGATGAAGTAAGCAGAAGGAAAGAAGACCCGATGGTTTCCCAGATGATCTATCCCCTGATGCAGGCGTTGGATATTGCGCATTTGAGAATAGATCTTGCCGTTGGAGGCATAGATCAGCGAAAAATCCACATGCTTGCAAGGGAAAACCTTCCACGTCTTGGTTATCCATCACCAATCTGTCTGCACACACCCATACTCCTTGGCCTGGATGGGCAGAAGATGAGTTCTTCGAAGGGCAACTACATATCGATTAGAGATAGCGAAGAGGAAGTAGAAAGAAAAATTAGAAAAGCATACTGCCCGATTGGTCAGCTTGAAGATAATCCGGTTATTCAGATAATGCAGTACCACATCTTTCCGAGATTTGAAAAAGTAGTTGTTGAAAGGGAAGCAAAATATGGTGGGGATGTAGAATATGGTAATTTTGAAGAGCTCGCCTCAGATTTTGCTGCTAAAAAGCTACATCCAGCAGATTTGAAAAAAGCGGCAGCAAAATATTTAAACAAACTACTCAAAGAACCAAGAAGAAAACTCGCCTTAACGAGGTGATTGTCTGCCAGAGGAAGTAGTGAGGGTAAGGCTCCCTGATAGGGAGAAGGGTGAGATGTTTGCTATTGTGGAATCCATGATGGGAGCAGGCCACATTAAGGTTCGATGCGAGGATGGGAAGGAGAGACTTGCGCGCATCCCCGGCAAGATGAGGAAGAAGATATGGATCAGGGAGGGAGACATCGTTATAATTGTTCCTTGGTCTTTTCAGGATGAGAGAGCGGATGTTATATGGAGGTACACGAATCCGCAGGTTGAGTGGCTTGAGAGAAAGGGACTTTTGAAGTTTTGAGCCGTATACTGAAAAATACAAATCTTTTATAGAAAGAAATAAATATTTTTCTTGAAAAGTTATAAAAATCTTGGAGGAACAGAGAATTATGAGATTCATAGCTGAGAACTTTGGCTATAGAATATGTGGATATAAAGTTGAGAGATTTAAATGTATTTACCGGCAAAAAAACTCGACTGGAAAATCGTATTTGGCTTACCTTATTTAGTCTCTGTTAGTTGGGGAAGAAATTTAGAAGAACTGATTAAGGATACGCTTTAGTAGACAACTTGGGAGAACTCGTAAAAGCAGGAAAAGAGAAAAGTAGAATAGTCGTTTGCAATGAAGAAAACTTGTTTGTCACTATTTTCTTTGGAGAACCTATGTTACTAACCCTCTATTACAAAGATGCCACTCATGATGAATTTTTTACCGAAAACTATCAAATTGCTGGCATAATTCCAGTAATATTCAGCTGGATCTTCAATGGTTATTTTCCATACACGTCAACTTTTATAGCTCCAGACGGTAGAGACGGATTAATTAGATATGAATGAGGTAGACAGAAGGTTCATGAGGTTCTTGGAGAGTTTATGTCCAACGATAAAGAATAAAAAATTAGTCAGCTAGCAAACTTTTTAGAAAAGAAACTCGGCGTAAATTACATCTTACAGAGAGAACCTCCAAGATATTTGCTCTCCATCAAGGGTTTGGAAGTTCCGATTCAGAGGGCACCGTCTAGCTATAGGGAACTTGCGCCGCTTGTTTACGCTATGAGGTATGGATTGGATGATGGTTTTGTGATGATAATTGAGGAACCAGAAGCTCATCTTCAGACAGATTAGAAGTTGTAGAATTATTACAGATCGCTGATTGGTGAAAGGAGGATGATACATCTTTTCCTTAGATGTATTAAAGAGAGAAAAAGTAAGCTTGAGAAATATGCGAGAGAACCACTCATAAGGAACAGAATTCGAATAGAGAAGTGTCATGGAAGTTTTGATCTAAGGAGTTTAGACTAGAACTTTTGCATCAGAAATTCATGGTTTGAGGTACCAAATTCTGCTAACGTTAATATAGTAATGCGGAGAACTTAGTCTGATGGTAAAGGGCAAAGTTATAAAGGAGATCGATTCCTACCTCGACAAGCTGCGAATAAAGGAGAGGGATAGCGAAGAAAGAAAGATATACGCGGAAGTTCTCGACTTAAGAACCCTTAAAATCCTCTATAAACTTTCTGCAAAGGGCATAATAAAGGCAATGGGAGGAGTTATTTCAACGGGCAAAGAGGCGAACGTGTTCTACGCCGATGGATTCTGGGAAGGTAAGGATATTCCTCTGGCCGTTAAGATATACCGCATTGAAACCAGCGAGTTCCACAAGATGGACGAGTACATCTTCGGCGACAAGCGATTTGACATGAGGAGAATATCTAAGAAGGAAATGGTGTACGTCTGGGCAGAGAAAGAGTACAGAAATCTTCAAAGGGCTTACGAAGCGGGGGTGAGTGTTCCAAAGCCAATAACGTACTTGAAAAATATCTTGATTATGGAGTTTATAGGCGAGGATGAGATTCCAGCTCCAACCCTGGATGCAATTAAGGAGCTGCCCGAGCCGGCAGAAATTTTTAAGGAAGTTTTAGAAAACGTTAAAACTCTCTACCAGAAAGCGGAGCTAGTCCATGCGGATTTGAGCGAGTACAACATCATGCTAAAGGACAGAGTTTACCTCATAGATATTAGCCAGGCAGTGCTTAGAGATCACCCTTATGCGGAAAAATACCTCGAAAGAGATATTAGAAACCTCGTAAGGTTTTTCAGGAAGCATGGAGTTAAAGCGGAAGAGGGAGAAGTTCTTAGGTACGTGAGGGGTGAAAATGCAGGTAATCGAACTTAGAATACCGGAAGACAGGATTGGAGTACTTATAGGGAAGGAGGGAGAGATAAAAAAGGCTATTGAAGAAAAAACAGGGTGTAAAATAAAGGTCAGAAGTAAAGCCGGGCTTGTTACGATTGAAGGTGAGGATGCGATTGGTTTTCTAAAGGCCAGAGATGTAATAAATGCGGTAGCTCACGGTTTCAGCCCGGAAGTCGCTATGAAACTTCTCGAGGAGTTTAATGTCCTCGAAATAATTGATTTAACCGATTATGTTCCGAACAACGCTTTACAAAGAGTTAAGGGGAGAATAATCGGTAAGGAGGGAAAGGTCAGGAAAACGATGGAGGAGATGTTGAACGTCAACATTTCGATTTACGACAAAACGGTTGCCATTATAGGCGATCCGGAAGCTGCAAATGCTGCAAGGGAAGCTGTATTAATGCTCGTTGAAGGGGCACAGCATTCAACGGTTCAACGCTTTTTGGAGAGAAAAAGGAGGGATTTAAAGCTAAGGAGCTACGATTGGCATGACATTTTGTAGTTTGATTAAATATAATTTAGTAAAAAATGTTTTACGTTTTGGTTTGGTTCAGTATGCTCCTTATTCTAGTGGATTCCGGCGGAATTGGGTGCGAAACGTGGCAGTTCAGGCAGTTCATCTTACCCCTGGTGAACTGTCCCGCAGCGAAGTCCTTTCCTTTGTAGTGACAGTTCCTACAAGATTGGGTTTCATCAGGCAGCTTGTATGTTGGTTCGAACTTTCCATCCTTCCAAGCATTTAGTAACTCGACAGCCTTTGCTGCAACGTCTCCAGCGAGCCTTGCACACCTCTCACTCCTCTCCTTGGAACCGCTTGCATAACCCGAAACCTCGCACCACCTAGTAACAGAAACGTGACAGAGTGTAGAACCGCTCACGCTCTTTGGTAGCTCCCCGATACCGTAATCCCTATAGCTATTGCTTTCATCGCTCGGGAATGGAAACTCTGTATACCACCCCATTAACTCATTCACAATTTCCTTTGCATCTTTTCCCGCAGCCAAGTTTATAGCTCCGCCCGCTCCGTTCAACGCTCCGCATAAGACTGCCCATCCAGTAACACCTCCGGCGCCGTAGTGGTACATCTCAACTGGTATCTGTGTCCATGGATAGCCTACTTTCTCTTGAAGCTGACTGACAATTGCATAGAATGCCCCAGCAGCGCAGTGAAGCCCGTTATGATATCCTAGGTAACCCAATCT
>Ga0190367_1001136_pt1 | contig 16191 bp, 14 predicted proteins | sample 4872181011_MG_FD_171838 | JGI IMG/M metagenome (GOLD analysis project Ga0190367, IMG submission 171838) | Hydrothermal vent microbial mat bacterial communities from Southern Trench, Guaymas Basin, Mexico - 4872-18-10-11_MG | ecosystem: Environmental > Aquatic > Marine > Hydrothermal vents >...
GAAGAAGGTCAAAGACTTGAAAAGGATGAACTCCTTGAGGTTCATAAGGTTAAGATAGACGAAGTTTATAAGATGATAAAAGAAGGAAAAATAAAGGATAGCAAGACAATAGCAGGAATATTCCTTACAACACTCTGGCTTAAAGATGAAGGAGATAAGAAAAATCCTTGAAAAAAGAAAAATAAAAGCATCTGCACCTTGCAGGATAGATTCTGGAGGAACTTGGGACATAAAGGCAATGGCAATCTCTTTTGAAAAGATAAAACCAACTACAGTAAACATTGCTCTTGATCTCAGGACCTATGTAGAGATCCTTCCTTTTGAAGAAGGAAAGATAAAGATATCTTCAGAAGGATTTGAGACAGAGGTCTTCAGCTATTCCAATATAAGATTTGATTCACCATATGGGATATTTCTTTCTGCAATAAGACATTTTGGATTTCACGGAATAGAAGTCAGAATAAGTTCAGAATTCCCTCCACAGTCTGCACTTGGAGGATCAAGCACTGCTCTTGTTGCTCTTATAAAGGCTCTTTCAAAGATAAAAAAACTACTTGATGGGAAATCCTTAAGCAAAAGACAGATCCTTCATCTTTCTTATCACATAGAAGACGCAATATCTGGTGGAAACTGTGGTGCACAGGATCAGGGTGCAGGGATATATGGTGGAGTAAATCAGTGGATATGGACTTATAGCAGACCTTATTTTTGTAAAAGGATTAAGCTTCTTGATAAAACTGACCTTGATGAGCTTTCAGAAAGAATCCTTGTTGCATACAGTGGAATAAGGCATCAGTCTTCTTCTATAAATAGAAGCTGGATAGAAGATTTTCTTTCTGGAAAGACACAGAAGGGATGGATAAAGGTAAATGAGGTTGTTCACAGATTTGCTGATTCTCTGAAAAGAAAGGAATGGTCTGAGGCAATAAGATGGCTGAATGAGGAAGTAGCTATAAGAAAAGAGATAACACCTTCTGCTTTTATACCAGTTACAGAAAAGCTTATAGATGATGCTGTAAGACTTAGATGTGGAGCTCGTTTTTCTGGAGCAGGTGCAGGTGGAAGTGTCTGGGCAATTGGTGAACCTGAAAACATAAGGAAACTAAAGGAGACATGGAAGGATACCTTAAGTTCTATAAAAGATGCAAGGATTTTTGAATGTAGGGTTGATGGAAAAGGACTAGTTTAACTTTTTATAGATCGGACCAATTCCAGCCTCTTCAAATATCTCTCTAAGCTCCATAAGAAGAGAATTTGTTGCCTGCTCAATTCTCTGAACATCCTCTTCCTTTACGAGACTCATATCAAGATTCTCTACAAGCTCTTTTAACTCCTCAAATCTTGGAAGAAGACTTCCAAGCTCTGTCTTTTCATTTATTACTTTTTGAGCATCTATTATTGCACCAATACAGCTTTCTACCCTCAGCTTATAGATGTATTTGTTCGTCATAGCCTTCCTGTCTCCTTCATTACCTCAAAAAATGGTCTATAAAACTGTTCGTATCTTTTTATAGCAGACTTCAAAACAGATGTCAGCTTTTCCATCTCTCCTGTATTTACTATAAGATTCACACTTAGAGCAAATGCCATAAGCTGATCAGCTGTCTTAAATCTTTCACTCAAAAGCACAACAAACATCTTTCTTCTTAAAGCCATAGGAAGTCTGTTTAAGTATCTCATAACAGGACTTTTTCTTACATCACCCAAGAGTCCTTCATGAAGAAGGATAAGGTCAAACTGATGAAATCTGAGTTTTCCTAAGGCAGTTTTTATGTCAGATTCTGAGATAAGTTTGTATCCAAGCTCTTCTATCTTAGAGACATGTGGAATAAGATCTTCTTTTCCTATAAAAAAAGCAAGCTTTCCTTCCTCATAAAACTCAGGAATATAGCTTTCAGAATATTCAGGAAATTCTTCCTCTTTTTCTATAATGATATCTCCCCCACATTTAGGACACTTTACCTTAAGTCTTTTTCCTTTTGGTATCTTTTCATCAGGAACATAAAACCTGCTATTACAGCTGTTACAGCTAATCTCCATTATTCTATCCTCTTTCCGTATTCCGTATCAATTGTAAGACCTTCAATTTCTGTTGTCTTTTCACCTCTTTCTGCCTTTATAGCATCTATCTGCCTTCTTACAAAAGACTTCCTTGTTGCATAAGAAAGTGCTACCTCTTCAGTTATAAGCCCTTTTTTGAAAAGATCTATTATTGACTGATCAAATGTCATCATTCCTATTGCATTATTCTTCTGCATTATGTCATAAAATGTCTTGTCTTCTGTCTCACCGTTTATTATAAGATCCTGGACAGTAAGGGTATTCCTGAGGATATCAAAAGCAGCAACCCTTCCTCCACCTTTTTTTGGAAGAAGCCTCTGACAGACTATCCATCTTATTGTCTCTGCAAGCCTAAGCCTTATCTGTCTCTCTTCTTCATGACTGAACATGCTTACAATTCTGCTTATTGCCTGACCTGCATCAATTGTATGAAGTGTGCTCAGGACAAGATGACCTGTTTCTGCAGCACTTAAGGCAATCTCCACAGTTTCTCTGTCACGCATCTCTCCTACGAGTATCACTTTTGGAGCCTGTCTCAGTGCAGCTCTTAGTCCTGATGCAAATGTGTCAAAGTCTGTTCCAAGCTCTCTTTGATTAAATGTTGCCTTTTTTGGCTGATGAATGAATTCTATTGGATCTTCAAGTGTTATGATATGAACTGGATAATTCTCGTTTATCTCATTCAGGATAGCAGCAAGGGATGTGGATTTCCCAGATCCTGTAGCACCTGTAATAAGTATAAAACCATTTTTTTCTTTTGCCATTTCATAGAATGCCTGAGGAAGTCCAAGCTCTTTTATTGTAGGAACTCTTGTAGGAAGTCTTCTCATTACGATAGAAAAATTTCCTCTCTGTGAAAATATGTTTACCCTAAATCTTGCCTTTCCTTCTATCTGATATGAAATGTCACATGATCCATGTATAAGAAGGTCTCTAAGGGCTCTTCTGTCTCCGTCTATAATAGAAAGTGCAAGAAGCTCTGACTGGTAAGGTGTAATTTCTTCTATCTTAGGCTCAAATTCCACAGGTCTTAGTTCTCCAGAGACCTCTACCTGAAAAGGTCTTCCTACTGTGATATTCAGATCAGATACATCACTTGCAGAATTAAGCATTTTCATAAGGATATAATCTACATATTGTCTTTGCATAAAACCTCCCTATATGAGTGCTTCTGTAAAATCCTCTGGAGGCTTCTTTAAAAATGGAAGGAATCTCTGTTTATCTATGCATTTGTTAAATGCCTCTTCAGGACTAATTATTCCCCTTTTCAAAAGATCCATTATTGCATCATCAAGACTCTGCATTCCATATTTTTTTCCAGTCTGGATAAGAGAAGGTATCTGATATGTCTTTCTTTCGCGTATAAGATTCCTTATTGCAGGAGTTGCAATCATTATCTCAAGTGCAGCAACACGACCTTTCTTGTCAATCCTTTTTAGAAGTGCCTGTGAGATGACAGCTCTTAGACTGTCTGCAAGCATGCTTCTTATCTGTTCCTGTTCTTCTGGTGGAAAGACCTCTATGATCCTGTCAACTGTGCTTGGTGCACTTATTGTATGAAGTGTTCCAAAGACAAGATGTCCTGTTGCTGCAGCTTCAATTGCAAGAGATATCGTTTCAAGATCTCGCATCTCTCCAACAAGTATTATGTCTGGATCTTCTCTTAGAGCTGCTCTAAGTGCTGTTGCAAAGGATTTTGTATGTGTTCCTACTTCTCTCTGATTTATTATTGCTTTTTTGCTTTTATAAACAAACTCTATTGGATCTTCTATTGTGATTATATGATCCTTTCTCGTCCTGTTTGCTTCTTCTATTATTGCAGCAAGTGTTGTTGACTTTCCACTTCCTGTTGGTCCTGTAACAAGTACAAGACCTTTTGGAAGATGTGCAAGTCTTTTTACAACAGGAGGAAGTCCAAGCTCATCACATGTCTTTACCTCTGATGGTATCTGACGAAATACTGCTCCTATTCCATTCTGTTGCATAAAAAGGTTTACTCTGAAACGGGCAAGTCCTGGAACTTCATACGCAAAATCAACATCTCCTGTTTCTTCAAATATCTTCATCTTGTGTTCTGGTGTAATCTCATAAAGCATCTGTTTCAGAGTATCATTGTCAAGTTCCTTAAATTTTATCCTTTCAAGATCTCCATGAACCCTTACAACTGGCTGATGACCTGCAACAAGATGAAGATCAGATGCACCAAGCTCATGCATGAGTTTAAAAAATGCATCAATCTGTGCCATCTTTATACTCCCAGTGCAAGATCTACCATATCTCCAAGTGCCTTGGATATTGAATCATGAATTACAACGTCTGCTTCCTGATCAAGATGTGTTGGATCTCTGTTTATTATTATAAGCTTTGATCCGTGCTGGACCGCATGACTTGGAACAGATGCAGCAGGATATACGACAAGAGAAGATCCAAGAACTATACAGAGATCACACTGCTCAGCATACTTGAATGCCATAACAAGTTTTTCTTGTGGAAGTGGCTGTCCAAATGATATAGTATCAGGCTTTAGAATCCCAGAACATCTATCACAGTATGGAACCTTTATTCCTGACCTTATCCTTTTTTCTATCTCTTCTCTGTCATACTTTTTTCCACATGTAAGACAAGATACACTGAATGCAGTTCCATGAAGCTCTATGATCTTTTCTGGAGAATTTCCTGCTTTATGATGAAGTCTGTCTATGTTCTGTGTAACAACTGCAAGAAGCTTTCCTGCATCTTCAAGCTTCTTTATAGCAATATGACCTCTGTTTGGTTTTGCATCTTTCATGACATCCCAGTATTCACTGCTCATCTTCCAGTATTTTTCCCTTGCCTTTTCATCAGATATGATCTTCTGAAAATAAAAGTCAGACGGATCATATTTGCTCCACAGCCCTCCAGGACTTCTGAAATCAGGTATCCCTGATTCTGTGCTTATTCCTGCTCCAGTAAATACAAGTATCTTGTTTGATTCTCTTATAAGCTGAGCTCCTTTTCTTATAAGATCTTCCATATCTTTTCTCCTTTTTTTGCAAAATAGTATGAAAAATGTCTTTTTATGTCAAACGATTCTGAGTTCAAAAAAAAAAGATAAAACTTGAACTGGAAGAGCTTTTAAGTTATCTAAGGCACAGATTTAAAAAAAGGAGGGAAAAAGATGAAATCAATTAAAGGAACAAGGACTGAAAAGAACATCTTAATAGCATTTGCAGGAGAGTCCCAGGCAAGAAACAGATATACTTACTTTGCAAGTCAGGCAAGAAAAGAAGGATATGAACAGATAGCAGCAATATTTGAAGAGACAGCAAATCAGGAAAAGGAACATGCAAAAAGACTTTTTAAGTTCTTAGAAGGAGGAAAACTGGAGATTCAGGCAACTTTTTCTGCTGGAGTTATAGGAAATACCTTAGAAAACTTAAAAGAAGCAGCTTCTGGAGAGAGTTATGAGCATAAAGTTATGTATCCAGAATTTGCAAGAATAGCACGCGAGGAAGGATTTGATGAAATTGCAGAAGTTATGGAAGCAATAGCAGTTGCTGAAAAAGGACATGAAAAAAGATACAGAGCTCTTATAAAGAAGCTTGAAGAAGGAAAGGTATTTAAGAGTGATAAGGAAGTTGTATGGAGATGTAGAAACTGTGGATATCTGCACAAGGGAAAAGAAGCTCCTGAAAGATGTCCTGCCTGTTCTCATCCAAAAGCATATTTTGAGCTCGTAGGTGAAAATCTTTTTGAATAACTAATGCAGAAGTTAAGAGAATTTTAGAAAGTTGCTACGACAATTCCTGTAGTTACAGAGATCTGATAGAGGATCTGTGTGATATCTTTTATATTTTTCATCCAAGGCATGATCTTAAGTTTATAAGGAACTACAATTGTATCTCCAGGTTCAAGCTTTAGCATAGACACCTTTTCCCAACAGTGTTTTTCTGAATTCCAACGAAAACTTATCCTTTTTTCTTTAGGTCTAGTAGCAGAACCATCTACTTTGAGAATATATACATTTTCTTTATCTGCAATCTTTAAATACCCTCCAGCCATCTTTATATAATCATCCAGGTCCTTTTTCGGAGTATATATATAAGCTCCTGGATTAAATACAGCTCCCTGAACTAGAATTGTAGCAGGCTTCCGTGGAATATAAATCTCATCTCCATCTTCAAGAGAGATATCATAAGGTGTGCCGGCTAGTTTTTCTGGAGGAGCTAATCGTATAACCATACGTCCAGTAGCCTTAAGAGTGCGGAGTCGTGAGATAAAACGTCTTATAGTCTCATGTTCCATTTTTGAAACCTTAGCTTCTTCAGCAGTAAGAGCTGCTCCTACTGTTTGAGTTTCAGAAACTAAAAGCTCTTGTTCAAGTCTAGAGATAAGCTCATCTAAAAATTTCTGTTGTCGTTTTTGGATACTTTTTCTGATAAATCTTGCTCCACGCAGATAAGCTTTTTCTGTAAAACCACCTGCTCTTTTGATAAGGGAAGACAATTTTTCTCCTTTGCGAATAACATAAGTACCAGGAAATCTTACCTCTCCCTCTATTTTTACAGTAATATTTTCATACCATTCAGGAACAGGACGAACTATAACAGAATCATCTTCTATAAGAGGGAGGTCATAAGCCTTTTTTCCAGAAAGTGCTTTTATGATATCTACTTTTATAATTTCCGTTCTGGTCCCTTTTGGATCAGGTATCTTTCTTACTAATTCACCTTTATAATAAGCATATCTTTTGAGTCCTCCTGCAAGTTTAAGCAGATCAGAAAGTTTCATACCTGGGAACCATTCATAATCTCCTGGTTTATTTACTGCACCATAGATGTGGACTTTCTTTTTTGGTATTACATCCCACTTGTTGAAGATAACAATTGTATCCTTAGGCTGAAGCAGGAGGTTGTCAGCTGGATTTTTGGCTATAAAAAGCCCTTTAAGACTAAAGAATTTATACTCATAAGTATTAGTTTCAGGATGATAGCGTTTTACTAAAGCATAGTCCATAAAAGTGTCAGGTAAGAGATCTTCAGGACCTTTCAGCACATCAATAACTCGCATTCCTCTTCTGTAAGCATATTCTCCTGGACGTTTTACATTTCCTTTAAGGTAAACCACTTTTTCTTTTTCTGGCAGAACAGAAAATACCTTTATCCAGTCACCATCCTTAACCTTAAAAGTCTTAAGAACTTTTGCCCTAGTAGCTTTTACATCAAGAACTATACGCTGAGTATGATTCTCAATACGCTCTACTTGAATTCTACCTTTCCAAGCCTCGGGAAGGAGACCACCTGCTAGATTGAGCACTTCAATTAAAGTCTTTTCTTTTTTTAATTCATAAATAGCAGGCCTTTTTACTTGACCAGTAACTTTTACTCTTGGCCCAACAATAGGCACAAAGATAACATCTCCATGAAGAAGTCTTATCCGCTTAGGTTTTATTCCTTTAAGAAGCAAGTCATAAAGATCTATTTTCTGAACTATTTTAAAATCACGCCTTAATACAATATTACGAAGACTTCCTACTTCAGTAGGACCTTCTGCAGCAATAAGAGCATCTATAACAGTATGCATAGGTGTTAAAACATAAGCACCAGGTTTTTTGACTTCACCAGTAACAAAGACCACAATGCTTCTAAGCCTATCTAAAGTTACATCTACTTTAGCACCAGTAATGCGAGAGACTTGATTTTCAATAAGATTTTTCATTTGCTGAAAAGTAAGCCCGGCTACTGTAAACTCACCTACATTAGGGATAAAAACCTTTCCTTCTCTTGATACTTCAAGTTTATACTGCTGATTTATACGCCCCCAGATATTTACCTGAATAACATCACCTGGACCTATGATATAATCTGAAGTAACAGGAATATTTTGGATAGTTTCAAGCTTTGTTCTAGCAAAGAAGTTATAACCAAAAGGAACAATCTTTTTAGCTGGAGGAATTCTTTTTTTAGGTTTTACTTTAACTACTATTCTTTCTGGCTTTTTCTTTAAAGGCTTAACTTCAGCTTTTTTTTGTAAGTATTTTTTTAATGCTTTAAGTTCAGCTTCTGAAAGCGAATATTGAGCTTTTACATTTAAAGGAAATATACACAGCAATATCAAGATTAAGATTCTAACATATCCCTTCATTGCCTTCTCCTTTTTAAGTGAGTTTTTCTTTCTTTTTTAGATTATCTAAATATTCTTTAAAAAACACCAAAAATATTCCCAAAAATAAAGAAGAAATAAAAGCTAAAATTACCATAAGCCTTCTTTTTGGTTTATATTTCCTATCTGGAACTCTTGGGGGATCAATAACTTTAAAAGCAAAACTTTTAGTAGCTTTTGCTAAAGAAATAGTTTCAATATGCTTAGCCATCAAGGCATAAATTTTTTGCTGAACTAAAGGGTCTGTAACCTTAGGAAGAGTCTTCTCTAATTCCTCAAGACTTTTCTTAGCTCTTTCAACTGTATCTTTGACCATAATATCTTTCAGTTCTTTTACCAAAATACCAGCCAGATATGCTGCTATTTTAGGATCTCTAAATTCTACTGCTATTGTTATAGCTTGTGTTTTCCTATCTTCAGAAATATGAACAAGACTTTTTTTAAAAAGCCTTATTCCATCATCTACTGTAGGATGATCTTCTGGATCTTTCCACTGTTTTTTACTTTTATCCCATTCTTCAGAAAAAAGGATGGGTAGAAGATTGTATTTTTCTATAAGCCTAGCATAAATCATCTTAGACCTCAATCTAGCCTTGATTTCAGCTGCTTCAAATGAAACAGGAGGAGATATACCAGCTATTCCAGCTAAAGAAGAAAAAGCAGAAAGGCTTCCTAATCTATGTTGAGATGTAGGTAAAATAGTCACTTCTGATCTGTAGATATTTGGTAAAATAAAAGATATTCCAGCAACTATACAGGTTATAAAGGAAACAAAAAACCCTAGGAACTTCCTTCTCTTCCACAGAGTATTCCATAATTCAATTAGATTGATCTCTTCTTCCTCTATTGGTATTGTCTGATTTTGAAGCTGTGTCATAACCTAAAAGTTTTGATCAAACTGAACTAAAAGAAAGTTTATATCCCTTGAGTCATAACTTCCTTTATAGTCATCAATTTCATAGTGTCTAAAAAGAATAGTTAACCAGCTATGTTTTTTTAATTTTTTCATAATTGAAAAATAAAAATTTAACTCATCCTGCTGTGGAGAATAGCGTTTATAAAAAATCTTTTCAACTCCAAAATTGATGACCATATCCTCTTCAGGAACAAAATATCTAATCTCTCCCCAATAGTCTTCAGCATCTCTTCCAATATGATGTCCAATAATGCGACCTTTGTAGGTATATCCACTTCTGTAAATTCCATGAGTATACCAGTGTTTATCAGTAATTGCATATTCGAATCTGATAGATAAATTTTCAAGAGTCAAAACTTTTGGCAGATAAATACCTGTAAGATAAGCCCATTTATAAGGAAGATTACCTGCTTGATCTTCACCAGCAGCTTCTAAATAAACTTGAAAAGGTTGAGTTTTACATGGAATAGTGATTTTTACATCAAACCCTGCTTTTTGATCTCCAGGTTGATCTTCCTTTTCATTTTCTTCTTTTCCAAGAAAACTTTTGATCCATGTGCTAAAACCTTTAGATCTTCCTTCTCCTCCTAAAAGTGCTGTCCTTGAAATTCCTATTTCTATATAAGGATAAGGTTTAAAATCCAGCCTTAAACCCCATAAGTATGGATGAGGCACAAATCTATCATCTTCAAGTCTGGTGACAAAAAAGCTAAATTTAAAAAGTCCTAAGTATTTGAAAATCCAAGGTAAAATAAAAGGTCTGTCGTTTGAAATCTTAAATAAAGTAAAAGGCTCTGCATTATTTGAAATAAGAATAGCTCCATTTTTTCCTATTCCCCACCATTGTGAAGACTTTCCAAAGAAGAAATCTACATTTCCGATGTTAAAAGTGAAATAAGCTTCTTCTAAGCAAACTCCACTGTAATCATCACCTATTTTCAATTTAGGTCTTAAAAAAAAGAAAAAACGACTGAATTTAGCTACAGAATTAAAAGTAAGCCTTAAGTTATTATCAGATGAAAAATTGTCTCCGTAATTATTATAGTAAAAATCTTTAATTAAGTCAGAATCAGAATAGGAATAAGAAAGTGAAATTTGACTAACAGGTTTAATAAAATCTCTATCTAGAGATAAAAGATTAAGCCTTTCTTCTATACATTTTAAAATCCACAGACTAACACGGTCTAAGTTGTTTCTTGCTGAAATTTCATCAATCAGTCTTTTAGTTTCTTGTAAAGATATAGGTTTTATTCCAAAAATAGAACTGACAAAGTATCCTCTAGCTTCTAAATAAGAAAGGTATTCATAGATCTCCTCACTTTCTAAATAGATAGAAACTGACTTACAGCATTCAGGTTTTACTATAAAAAGTAGCAAAACTAAGAGAATTACTTTGAGAAAATACATCATTTCAGAAACTAACAAAACTAAAATACTTCGTCAACTGTTGAAGAACAGCCTTATTTATAGCAGGCTTTTTTTTTATGTGAAAAGTTTGTGAAAGCCTATTTCTTAAGAAAAACAAACAACCTTCTTTGCTGCAAAAAAAAATAAAATGGGCGTGGGAGGATTTGAACCCCCGACCAACGGATTAAGAGTCCGCTGCTCTACCAGGCTGAGCTACACGCCCTTTTTTGAAAAAATAACAATATAAGCTATACTTGTCAACATAAACTTTTGTAATTATAATTTGGAAGGAAAAAAAAGGAGGTTTAATAAGATGAAAGTAATACTTCAGAAAGATGTGGAAGATCTTGGTTATGAAGGAGACATAGTTGAGGTAAAGAGAGGATATGCAAGAAATTATCTTATTCCAAAAGGTCTTGCAGTTGAAGCAACACCTGAAAACATAAAAGCACTTGAGCTGAAAAAGAAGAAGATAGAAGAGAAAAGAAGAAGAGAGAAAGAAAAGGCTCTTGAGTTAAAGAAAAAGATAGAAGCTATTGAGATAAAGTTGATAAGAAAGGCAGGAGCAGGAGGAAAACTATATGGTTCTGTTACGAGTGCTGATATTGTAGAAAGCTTAGAGAAAGAAGGCATTTCTGTAACAAGGAAAAAGATCCTTATAGAAAGACCTATAAGAAACATTGGAGAACATACAGTCTCTGTAAGACTCTATCCTGAAGTCACAGCAAGACTAAGGATAAAAGTCCTTCCAGAAGAAAAGAAAGAAGAATAGCTTATGAAAGTCCCTCCTCACAGCTTAGAAGCAGAACAGGCTGTTCTTGGAGGAATTCTTTTAAACAACGATTCAATGAATCAGATAGTAGACATAATATCCCCTGAAGATTTTTACAAAAAATCTCATGCACTAATTTTTGAAACAATGATAGAACTCTACAATCAGGATGAACCAATAGATGTTATTACTGTATCACAGTATCTTGCTGCAAAGAACAAACTTGAAGACATTGGTGGATTTGATTATCTGATGTCTCTTGTAAGTTCTGTTTCTACATCTGCTGGAATTACTCATCATGCTCAAATAATAAAGGATCTTTCAATAAGAAGAAAGCTGATAAATACATGTGCTGATATATCAGAGGCATGTTTTCAGGAGTGGAAAAGGACTGAAGAGCTTCTTGAATATGCAGAACAGTCTATATTTGACATTGCTGATCAGAGATCAAAAGGAGGGCTTGAAAGCTTAAATGAAGTAGTTACAAAGAGTTTTAAAAAACTTGAAAGTTCTGCAACTACGGAAGGATTCGTTACAGGAATATCAACTGGATTTAGAGATTTTGACAGACTTACTTCAGGACTTCAGCCAGGTGATCTTATAATTATTGCAGGAAGACCAGGTATGGGAAAGACTGCTTTTGCTTTAAACATAGGTTATAACGCTGCAATCCACTCTAAGAAGTCCGTTGTCTTTTTTTCTCTTGAAATGTCAAAGCTTCAGCTTGGAATAAGACTCCTCGGATTTGCTTCAGAAATTGATACAGCAAGACTCAGATCAGGTTTTCTAAATGACGATGAATGGGACAAGCTTACAGAAGCAGCTAATCACCTTTCAGAACTTCCAATCTTTATAGATGATTCTTCAAACCTGAGTGTCCTTGAAATGAAAGCAAGATGCAGAAGGCTTAAAAGAACACATGAACTTGGACTTGTCATAATAGATTATCTGCAGCTTATTCAGAGTCATAAATCCTATGAATCAAGACAGATGGAGATATCTGACATATCAAGAATGCTCAAAGCACTTGCAAAAGACCTTGATGTTCCTGTCATAGCACTTTCTCAGCTGAACAGAAAGGTTGAAGAAAGACAGAACAAAAGACCACAGCTTGCAGATCTAAGAGAAAGTGGAGCAATTGAGCAGGATGCAGATGTAATAGCCTTCATTTACAGAGATGAGGTATATCATCCAGAAAATCCTCACAACAAAAACATTGCAGAGATAATCATAGCAAAACAGAGAAATGGACCAACTGGAACATTTAAGCTGACTTTTATAAAAGAGATCACAAAATTCAGAGACTATACTGAAGAAACAGGCTTAGAGCCATAAATGTTTGGAAAGATAAACGGGCTTAAGCCAAGTCAGATAAAAAAACTTGAAAGACTTTACAGAAGGACTGTCCCAAGAAACCAGATCCTTTCAAAAGAGCTTGCCCGCCAGCTTTCTTCTATCTCTGCTGAGATAGAAAAACAGGTAGGTGTTCTTTTAGACAGAAGAGGAAAGGTAGAAGAGGTCATAGTAGGAGATAGAAAACACTTAGAACTTCCTGATCTTTCAGGATATCGTTCAGGTCCAGGAAGACTTAGAGGTCTGAGACTTATACATACACATCTTGATGGAGAGCCACTTTCTGAAGAAGATCTTATAGACCTTATACTTCTTGGATTAGATCTTACAGTATGTCTTGAAGTAAAAGAAGACGGAACTGCAGGAAAGATAACCTATGCACACATTCTTCCAGAAAACAGTGAAAAGAAGGGATACACCATAAACACAGTTCCTGATATTGGTCGTCTTGATGTAGACTTTATAGAACTTATAGACTCAATTGAAGAAGAGCTTTCAAGAAAGATATCTGCTGAACAGCTTCAAAACAAAGAAAGAGCTCTCCTTGTAGGAGTTACTGATGGTGCAAAGTGGAAGGAGGAAGAAAGTCTTCAGGAACTCAAGGAGCTTGCATATACAAATGACATAGAGGTGGTTGATAAGGTCATACAGAGAGTAAAAAAGATTGATCCAAGATATCTCATAGGAAAAGGAAAACTGAGTGAGATTGTCCTGAAATGCAGACAGCTTGGATGCAATCTCATAATATTTAACAGAGAACTTACTCCAGCACAGGTAAAGAATCTTTCAGACTCTACAGAGATGAAGATCATAGACAGAAGCCAGCTTATACTTGAAATATTTGCAAAGCGTGCAAAAAGCAGAGAAGGAAAGATTCAGGTAGAGCTTGCACAGCTAAGATATCTCCTTCCAAGACTTACGGGAAAATACTCTACACTTTCAAGACTTGCAGGAGGAATTGGTGGAAGAGGACCAGGAGAAACAAAGCTTGAGATAGAAAGAAGAAGGATAAAGGACAGAATTGCAAAACTCAGAAAAGAGCTTCAGAAGATAAGAAAACAGAGAGAGCAGAGAAGAAAGCTAAGAAAGAAGAATGAAGTTCCAGTTGTATCTATTGTCGGATATACAAATGCAGGAAAATCAACACTCCTTAATACACTGACTTCAAGCGATGTATATGTAGAAGATAAGCTTTTTGCAACACTTGATCCAACAAGCAGAAGATTCACCTTCCCTGATGGAAAACAGATAATCATAACAGACACAGTAGGATTTATAAGAGACATACCAGAAGATCTTCTTGATGCATTCTCTGCAACACTTGAGGAGCTTTATGATGCAGATCTTCTTCTTCATGTTGCAGACATATCAAGTCCAAGCCTTGAAGAACACATAAGGACAGTAGAAAAGATACTTGAAAGACTTAATCTTCATCTTATTCCAAGAATACTCGTCCTTAACAAAGCAGACCTCCTTCCAGAGGATCAGGTAAAGAACATAGAAAAAAGACTTGGAGGAATAGCAATATCTGCTAAGGATCCAGAGACACTTCCACCTCTTATTGAACAGATAAGGGCATTTCTTTTTGATCAGGAAAGCTCTTTCTTATGGAATGCCTCTTGATTTTATCTCAAATATAGCCTTTTCTACTATACTTTCAGCATCTTCTCTTTTAGAAGATATAGCCTTTTTTGCGTCTTCTATAAGGCTCAAAAGATCAGGATCAACCTCTATGTAGTTCAGGTATCCATCATAAAGATATTTTCTTAGACGAAATGAAAGCCTTTCAAACTTTGAAAAAGACTTATACTGAGAGATTGCATCAAGCATTGGCTTCTTTAAAAGAGAAAGCTTTCCTCTTATGTTAAAAAGAACATTCGTCATCTGAAGTGTTTCAAATATACAGTCAAATTCAAGACCTTTTATTATTCTTTCTATCTCATCTATCATCTGATCTTCAGAAGCAGGCTGAAACTCTCCCTTCAGAAACTTTTCAAAAAGAGGAGAACCTTTAAGAACAGCAAGACTTCTTATCCTTACCTCATATGGCTTTATGCTATTCAGAACCTTTATCGTCTCGTCCACATGCTCTTTTGAAAGATCCCTTCCACCAAGACCAGGCATGATGAAAGCTGCCATCTTTATTCCACTTTCTACTACCTTTTTCCCTCCTTCAACATGCTCTATTGAAGTTACTCCTTTTTTCATAAATTTCAGGACTCTGTCTGACCCTGACTCTATTCCTACGAGAAGCCATGAAAGTCCTGCATTTTTCAGTCTTTTCAGCTCATCAAAAGACTTCCTAAAACATGTCTTTGACCTTGCATAAGATGAAAACTCTTCTACTGAAGGAAATCTTTCTTTCAGATAAAGAAGAACTTCCTCAAGCTGATCTGTTTTCATAATAAGACTGTCAGCATCCTGAAGAAAAACCCTTCTTTTTCCATGAAAGATCCAGTTTCCGACATTCATCATCGTCCTTTTTAAGGCAAAAACTTCATGCACAGAAGAAAAATTAAAAAGCTTTAGGACCTTTTCAAAAGAAAGCTGACTTATTCTTCCTCCTGAAGTTTCCACGAGAAGTTCTTCTGCTCTTTTTACCTTTTCTATGTCCTGTTTTATGTCTTTAACCTTTCTTATCCTGAATCTTCTTCCTTTATAAACATTGCAGAAAAGACATCTGTTCCAGGGGCAATTGCATGTCGTCCTGAGTATAAGAGACTCTCCTTCACCAATTGGTCCCATTGGACCGCTGTCAATTATAAAATCCTTTGGATCATACTTCATTTCCAGGATCTCCTTCCTTTATTTCCCATCAGATAAATTTACCAAAAATCAGGTTAAAGCTCTATCAATTGTGCAATGCCTTGGCGATTCTTTTTTTTGAGATGATGTGGATAAAAAGTTCAAAGATTTCAAGATGTTATCAATCCACATTTTTTCCGCAAACCTGTGTGTCATTCTGACACAAACGGTGTTCTACTTGATGCTCAATGAAGAACAATGTTCACCTGTTTTGAAGTCTGCGAAAATTCCTTTACATTGAAAAATCTATATGGTAGAAAATTTAGCAAGTTATTCATCATTGATCTTTGAAAACTGGATAATAGGTCTGCGAAAACTGGGTTATGGAGGTAGAACTGACAAGGGATTTGAGAGGGAGAGTCAGAATAATTGACCCGATTTAAAGGGGATTGCGACCCAAAAACTGCTTCCTCTTGGGACATTCCAAATTTCAGGAAGGTCAGAATAATTGACCCGATTTAAAGGGGATTGCGACTTCAAACATACGCTTTTCCCATGCTTCACATGATTCAGAGTCAGAATAATTGACCCGATTTAAAGGGGATTGCGACAACAGCTTGAGCAGACTGTTATACCTTCTTGTTCAAGTCAGAATAATTGACCCGATTTAAAGGGGATTGCGACGCAAAAAGCTAAGAGGGTCTTTGAAACAGTTAAAGCTGAGTCAGAATAATTGACCCGATTTAAAGGGGATTGCGACTCATTTCTATACCAGAATAAACTTAAGGAAATCCAT
>Ga0190367_1001137_pt1 | contig 16183 bp, 28 predicted proteins | sample 4872181011_MG_FD_171838 | JGI IMG/M metagenome (GOLD analysis project Ga0190367, IMG submission 171838) | Hydrothermal vent microbial mat bacterial communities from Southern Trench, Guaymas Basin, Mexico - 4872-18-10-11_MG | ecosystem: Environmental > Aquatic > Marine > Hydrothermal vents >...
CCATTACGGTTTCGTCGAATCCTAGTAAGTTTATGAGATACCCCATTACCTTGATTCTTATTCTTCCCTTCACCTTGATCACGGTGTTAGCTTTACATACTTTTCTAGTTCTGCTGCAACATCGCTTAATCCTAGTTTCTCGAGTGTTGTCTTTCTTGGTATACCTCTTTCATCCCATCCTCTCATTTCATAGTACATTGACAGTAGTTTATCGTACTTCTTTCTATCAAGCTTACTTCCCTTTAATGGACCCTTAGTTAGTGGTTCTTCAAACCATCTTGCTGGTGGATAGTCCATAGTTCTATCCCATTTTCCTTTGAATTCTCTAACCCAGAATGCTCTAATTAATGCATATATTCTATCTCCAACAGTGAATAGGTCATCTAATGTAATTGTTACTCCTGTTGCAGCTTTCAATAGCTTTGGATACCATTCTAGCTCAAATCCAAGCTCAATCCACGGTAACCTGCATGCTACAAGTGATTCAAACATTCCTCCCCTAATCCTCTGGAACTCTATAACCTTCTCAACCTTCTCCTTAGTGTATGCAAATCTACCAACCTTAATCTCCCATGAGATAACCCATGCGTCCTTGTGGTGAGCACCAATAGGTGATGTACCATAAGCTAAAGCCATTAGTAATCATTTAGCAAATAAACACTTATACAACCACTCAAAAAATAATATTGAGAACCATGACAGGCGAAAAACTAAGACATTCTAAAATAAGCCTAATTATATATGAAGATGAAGACGGAAAACTAAAACACGACCTTACAGCATATCATAGCGAAATAGAGGAAAACAAGGCAGGCTATAAAGCATTAATAACCTATGTAACTGATTGGTACAATAACAGAATAACAATACTAAACATGGAGTTCATAACAACCAAATACGATAATAGAGACTTCATAGAAGGGCTAATAAAAACACTAAAACAAATGGACACAGATAGAATACTAGGAGAATTCCTAGAATGCGATAACGTATTAGCACTCCTAGACAAGTTCCTAAGGTACATAAGACACATATACCGCATAACTGGGAGATATGCTGAGGGAATACAAATACAGTTATTTAAACCAAAATCAGAGCTAAATCAAAGCACTCTAACAATAATGCTATACTAAGGTGAAAAAACATGATAATAGGAAAAGAACAATTAGAAAAACTAAAGGGTAAAAGAGTCCTAATTAGAAGACTAGATACAAGCTACATATTTGAAGCTAAAATAGTTGAAATATCACCTAGCGGAGCATACATAAAGGTAAAAATGGACTACGCCGTTCAATGGATTTCACTATACGAACACGTTATATTAGAAGTACTTGACTAAATACCTATAATTAACCTATTTTTTATAATACATGTTTTATATATTATATACTGGTGTATTTGTATGGGCTTTAGGAGGTTTAGGGTTGAATTACTTGAGGGTTTAGCTTCATTAAATGAAATAGAGCTAGCTAGCTCAAATATAAGGAGATTCCTAGAACAATACAAGAAATACATAAGGGAAATGATAGAAGACCTAGAGAGAAGTAAAGTAGCATTAGATAGGCTCAATACACAGCTAGAAGCTCATGGACTACCAACCATTGATACAAGACCAATAGAAGACGCACTAGAATTCCTTAGAAACTATCTAAGGGAAATAAAGGAAAGAGAATCAGAGGTTATAGCTCAAGCCGTAGAAAAGGGTATCTAAAATGAGACTACCCCCATTTATACAAGCAACACACATGTATTTTCAAAGAATAATGGATATGGAAGATGCAGTAAAGTACATTAAGAAGTTTGAGGGAGTTCGTGGAATACAGGAAATGCATGAAAGAGACATTATAGTAACAATATACAAGCTAGGAGAAACACTAGGATATTGGAGAATCCCAGATGAAATAAAGGCTAAATACTATTTTGGATTTGAAGAACAAATAATACAAAAGTACATGTACCTAGCTAGTCATAACATAATAAATGTATATGATGTAAGAGAAGTATTATCTGAAATACCAGAGTTAAATCATGTAGTTGAGCTTAGAGGTGGTAGAAGCGTATGGTTATACATACCAGAATCATACATGTATATATGGACTTATGCAAGGATACTCAACCTAAAAAACCTAAAGGAAATAGCAGGAATAAATACAATAACAGTAGATATGGGCGTTAGAGAGTTCTTAAAGTACATATATGGATATGTACCTAGACCTAGGAGCTTAATTAGGGAATATCAGATAAGAGTTCTAGGAGTAATAATGGGGCTAATGTCAAAGGATATAACATTATTATCAGAGCTAGGATATGCACTAGGATTCTTCCTAGGAGATGGAATGTACATAAGGTATAGGAGGAAAGGAGCAAGATACTATAGATTCATAGGCTATTGTGGTAAAAAACATGAAATTGACTTCGTAAAATCAATAGTTAGTAAATTTGTACCACATGCACATATTGAATACAAGGTATTAAGAGCTAGAAGAATAGTACCGTTACATGAAATATGCTCTGAAAATAATGAGCTAAGAGCATTACATGGTATATATAATTTTGAGCTACTAAACTCATTATCTATGGTATCTGATTTAGCACCAGTATTTCATGGTTTCATACTTGGAATAGTACAAGCAGATGGTAGGGTAAGTAGGACTAATAGACATGTAGTAGTAGTTCAATCAACTAAGTTTATTGAACAAAGACCATTAGTCTATGAAAACGGGTACTTAATATACAATATATGTAGAAACATAGACATAAGAAGTAAAATGTCAGTAACATTACCACATAATGTACTAAACATATACGTATATATTGACTATGACGACTATAACAAAATTAAGTCTCAGTACAAACATTTATTAGCGAAGTGATAGCTATGTCTAAGACTACTGATATAGCTAAATATGTTATAGTTATAGCTGGGGCTATAATTATACTAGCAGTATATATGATTACCGTAATGTTCATAAAAATGATAAAACCATTAAGCGAAGAAATATATAAACAAGCAATACTAATAATAACAGCTATAATGATGATGCTATACATAGCTTTTGCAGTAATCATACTGTTTTCGGAGAGATATGAAAACAAACCGAACAGTAGTTTAGCTAAGTCCTATATATATACGTTTGTTCAGAAATTAAGATAAAAAAACCAAACATTTTTTATTTATGCTCCCATTATACTAGGTCTCATACCATACCTATATGTCAGTAAACCCCTCAACTCATCAATAGCCTCATCTAAAGTATCTATAACCCTACTAAGTATTTCAACTATTTGTGTTGCATCAACATCAAATTGTTCATAGCCTCTAGCTCTAAACATAAATCTCTCGTATTTAGCTCTATCACGGCTAAGCTCATTCATTACCTCTTGCATTAGTAGTGTTAGTGTTTCAAGCCTAGTTGGTAGTTCTTTTTCAACTTCATATCTAGGTTTTTCCCTACCTTCTTCTATACCTCTACCCTCAAGTATCTCTACTCCTTTCTTTATCAGCTTTATAGCCTCTTTTACTCTATTACCTTTCCTTTTCCTCAATAGTTGTTCACCTTGATGGTATTGGTGGTCTAATAGCTACTCTAATGGGCTTTACTACCTCAACCGTTATTGGTTTTGTTATGTCTATATATACTGCGGGTAAATGCTTTTCCTCTAGCTTTATCTCACCATAATATAATGCTCTAATGAATGGACATTTAACAATCCTTGTATTACAGTCTGCTTTAAGTATCTTACACCATCTACGATATGGAGCATCATACTTAGGTATTGCGAAAGGACATGCACGGAACTCTCTCATACCTATATCACCTATGTCTTTTCTTTCGTTTCCGCTTCTTATAACTATTATCTCTAAAACAACCAATGAACATTTTAACCATTGTACTAAATCCATCCTGTATATCATGTATAATGCTAGCTAAAGCACTCTTCTTAGCATATTCAATATCGCCCGTTTCAAGATATGTCTTTAATGCTACCTCAAATGCAGACAATAAACCATGCCTCTCAATTCTATGTTTTACACCAAGCCTTCTCCAAGGCTCATCCTTCCATCTATGTACTTCCTCAAAATCATCACCTAATAATAGCCTAGTCAATCTCTTATGTTCATCACGTCTAGGCAAGGCTATCACCTATACCCCCACACCTCTCCCTAACTGTACACATATATACGTAATAAGAAAACATGATATATAAGATTATGTGATTAATTAAAGAAACAAATATAACACATGTAGTTAATATACTCATTAGGAGTTTAATGAAATAATAATAGGTGTATAGGTATGGCAAGAAGGAGAAGATTAAACCCAACCTCAGCTCCAAGATATACATTAAAAGCCTATAGAGTACACTACATGCCAGGATTACCAGAGTCATTAGTAATGAATGTAGCTATGTCTCAGAGTACAGCTTGGATGGGTAGGTTTGGTCAATTCAATACAGTATGGGAAGAGAAGGTAAAGCCACTATTAGTACAAGAAAACGTACCACAAGCACTACACGGACTCTATAGAGGATTTACAAATGAATTCCTATCAAAGGTAGTGATAAAGGGTAGTGCTAGAAGGGAAGAAATAGTAGATAAATGGACAGGCTTAGGTCTAAGAAGAGACATACTAGATAGAATAGCTGATGTACTATTAGAGCTAAAGCCTCATACCGAAGCTGGAGGAGGAGGCTAAGCATTAAAGCTAAATGGTTTTTAGCTAAATAAAAAGAATATGATATTTTTTTAGTCTAACCTTTTTTCTCCTTTCTTATCTTTTCAAGAGTCCTAAGCACGTATTCGGGTACTTCTTCTTCGCCTTCAGATTCACTAATAGTAGCTACTTGTTGTTGCTGTTGTCTTTGAGATAAAACACTTGATATTATTTGTGTTAATGGGTCTCCCCTACCACCTACAGTACCACCACTTGCACTAATCCTACTCATAACTCTTTGAAGTCTCATTAAACTCCTATATGCATGCTCTAGCTTACTAGCGAAGGTATCAATAATCCATATAGCTGTCTCTAAGTCCTCAAGAGTAAGGTTAATTTCACGGCGTACTCTTTTCTTATGCTTATTACCCTGCAATAACTACACCTTTCCTTTCTAGCTCCCTTACATCAAGATAAAACCATATTTGATGCTCTTTAACCTTAACTGGTTTATCTTTACTTCCTTCCCATTTCTCAGCCTCAGTAAATAACCATTTAATGAATGGTCTAATATCAGCTCTAATATGATTCCTAATGAACTCTAATAGCTTCTCAATTGGTAGCACTAGATATACCTCATTTGTCTTAGGGTCTCTTACAGCATAAGCAGTTATACCACGATTCCTTAGGCTCTTAGCTATTCTAGTGAATGCTTTATAACAAGCTCGTCTATAATCCTCTATTGTGTACTTTGATGAACTGGGGTTCATACCCAGCACCCAGTAGTATATATAATACATACAGAATATATATGCATAACTGGTGATAAGGATATGAGTACACCCGAAGTACCCTTAAGCGACATGATAAATGCTATACTAAACGCTATCGTTAATACATTCAAGGCAGTAGCTGATGCTATAAGCGAGAACGCTTCAACAATCGGTTATGCTATTGCTATTGGTGCTGTAGTATTTGGACTAATATACGCACTTAGAAGAACTCTGGTAGGCACTTGGATAAGAAGATTCATACCATTCCTCTAGCACGGTAGAGTAATGTAAAGCTACATAATAAAAAGAATAAATTTTTTTAATTATCCTCATTCTAAAATATATATAGATAGCCATGTATGTAAACACACAATTAGAAGATTATGAATCATTATCTGATAATGACATAAAGTCTATACATAACATAGTATCAGCAGTTCTAAGAGTAAACCCATACATAAGGAAATACAAGAAAAGATGTATGGTAATGATAGACATAGGATTTCCTAAGCTACTTGAATGGAGTAAACTAATTGAACTATACGACCACCTAATAGCTAACGGATATGAAATAATATCATTATCTGGTAAGAAAGGAGGAATAGTGTTAATGATTGAAAAAATGACTTAACCTTATCCAAAAGCCCCAGTAATCCAATAATACACGTATTCGCTATGACCATAAAATGTTAGTATCCATATTGGTATTAACGTAGGATTATCCTTGATACTGCTAAACCACCAATTAAATAGCCTTCTAACATAAGGCTCTATCTTCTCCCAAACCCATTTAACGCCTATAATTATATATCTCCATATAGTCTTTATAGCATTCCATACCATTCTTCCAAGAGTCTTTAGGAAATCAATACCACTCCTAACTAACCCAGATACAGCTCTAAATGGATCAGGTATAGTACCTAATAGCCCTAATAGACTACTTAGACTCATTAAACATCACCTTCAAGAAATATGTATGTAAAAAAGAGTTATATTGTTTTTCTATTATGGTGGAGCTTTATATGGTACTCTTATAACCCATCTAATACTTAATGAGGTATCAGCACTCTTAGTCATAGCATCAGTTGTTTTAAAGAATAGCTCTCCATCACCATAATCTACATCAGCACAAACGTCTTCACCAGTCCTAAACCTATGCAGAGATAAGTACATGAATGTATATTCGTCTGTGCTATCATCTATAGCTGTAAACTCTATCTCCCAATACATGCCAGTATCCTTAGGCTCAGATAATGAGCCTTCAATAGTCTTAATAACATTCTTAGCGGTATCATAGATTGTTACACAATTACAAGGTTTCTGCGGTATGCTAGGTGGATTATAGAATGCATACATAACGTATGCAGAGCCTACTCTACCTAGCACATTTTTACTAACTTCTCTCTTTACCACCTTACCTGTACGCTTATCAATTAATGAAACCTCAACTTTATCTTCAACATTAATAAACTTACCATTAAGGACTATCTTCATTACACTTATCCCCCAGCTATTCTACCCATAATTTGTTGTTGTATTCTTTGAGGTATGTTTAGTATCCTCAATGGTATCTTTACATGTATTTCTCCATGAAGTTCAACTACTATATCTCTTGTACCACCACTTGCACTAACAATAGCATTCCAAGTATTTGAGTCAATGATTATAACTAGGTAGTTACCCTCTATGTAGTATTTACCCATAGACTTAGTTCTGGGTTGAACACTTATACCCATATAGTCCACCTACATAATAAATATATCTGTGAAAATATAAAAGTATTCAATAGTGGTAATAATGCAGAGATTACTTGTATTTAAGGATAGTAAGGCTATATTTAGGCTAACAGCTAGCGAAGATACAGTTATCAGACTAGGATATAGAGTCATAATACCACAACTACGACAATATGAAGAACACTACTTAACCGACATAAATATACCAAAAGGAGGATATAGCAATTGTGAATTAAGCTACTATAACGATACATGTACAATAAACATACCATCAATTTTTAGCAGTACATATAATGTTGCTGGTGCTTCAGACGTATTTATTGAATATGATGAGAATATTGTTTCAATTGAGATACAGTCAAGCGAAGGATACATTAACATACATAAGCCTCCTACATTTGAAGATGTAGCTGAATGGATAACTAGTGCTATATCTGGGGCTTTTCAAACAGCTATGGAGTGGCTTAGTAATGCTATAGTTAATGCAGTCAATCAGATTATAGGGGTAATTAGTAGCGTTATTGGTGTTATTACAGAATGGATTATTAGCGGTATAAATATGGCTAATGATATTCTTAAGAACATTACTGGTATTGATGTTTTTGGAGCAATACAGCAAGGAATAGGTACAATATACAACTTCATAACAGGAATACCTACATACTTCTACAGGATTTACCCAGACATAATGGGTAGCATAGTAGCTACTCAATGGGCTAAGAGATGGGAGAAATACCTAGAGAGAAGGTATAGGAGAAGACCTAGAGGAGTACTAGGATTCATAACTGACTTCTTTTCTATGACGTTTGGTAACTACATAATATACCTAGTAGTAGCATTATTCATAAGATTCCTAACAAACCTAATATCACAGAGATATGCTCAAGCACCATCATGGTGGACTCCACCACAATCTGAAATAAAGCCTACAAGATATTATCCAATTGATGAAATAGCTATAGAGGATGAAACAATAGTAACATTTTATCATAAATTAAATGAAGTTGAAGGAATAATAACCTCAGCAATAGAATACAAAGTAACAACACCTACAGTAAAGGAACTTGAGGGTAGTATTCAAGGTGAAGTTGAATATGTGCTAGGTAAAGTTAATGCAGTTGAAGGCTCAATACAAGGCGAAATAGAATATACCATAACAGCACCATACATAAAGGAGGTTGAAGGAGTAATACAAGGTCTAGTTGAGTCAATACTATTAGGTGTAGTTAGCGTTACAGGACAAATACAGTCAGCTATAGAATATGAAATAGTATCACCATATATTCATACAGTTGAAGGAGTTATACAGGGAGCAATAGAGACAGGTATGAGGATTTTCAGAGTACTAGAAGGCTCAATACAGGGAGAAATAGAGTATAGCACTACAGCTCCTACATATAATGAAGTAGTAGGTACAATAAATGGTGAAATAGAGTATAGCATTTCACTAATATCAACAGTAAGATTTACTGAAACAGCAGAAACAGAAATGATTACACCTACTGAATCAACAATAAGGTTTAACGAAATAGCAGAGGTAAAGATACCCGAGGAAGCGACATCAAAGATAACATTTAATGAATACGTTGATGTAATAATTGGTAAAGAAGTTGAAGGCTCAATACAAGGCGAAATAGAATACATACTAGGTACAGTCAATAAACTCAGCGGTACAATACAAGGCGAAATAGAATACACATTAACACTACCAACAGTAAAAGAAGTTGAAGGTACTATACAGGGAGAAATAGAGTATGAAGTATCACCATCAAGTATAAGCCCCTATGAAGAACCTTGGATGTTACCACAAGGATGGACTAAAGTATGGCAGTTCAATACAGAAGAAGAACTAAACGACTTCGCTAATGCTGAAAGACGTAATGCTTATGTTGAAAATGGTAAAATAGAATTCAATCCACCAGAAGATGATTACGGAGATGTAATAAGAGAGGTAATGAAATTCTATAGACGTATAGCAATATGCATTAAGGTAGAATTAGTAAGCGGTTTATCATCTGAGTTAGTATGTACAGCTAGTTCTTGTGATGGTAATAAATGTAAAGGACTTTATCTAAGAACTAAATATAATAGTGAAACAGAATTAGAGATATGTGATTTTCAAGGGTTTAATTGTGTTTCATTTAATTGTCCAGATGACTGGTTTGTTATTGTCTTTGACCATGTTGATAACAGAATAGTAGTTTATGACAGGAACAAGAATATAATAGCAGAAACAATATCAGCAGAATATACTGCAGCATCAATAGTTTCTACTATAAGGATAGATGAAGTTAAATTTACTGGTGAACGTATTACTGATGTTAAGGTTGATTGGGTTGCTGTTCTTGAGGAGCTTCCACCTAATATGGTTGAGGGTAGTATTAATGGTGAAATAGAGTACTCATTATCAATACCACCTAGAGAGGTTGAAGGTAGTATTAACGGTGAAGTTGAGGTGATAATGTCTTTACCACCTAGGGAAGTTGAGGGTAGAATAGAAGGAGAGGTATGGCATAGTGTAGCTCTACCTCCTAAAGAGGTTAGTGGTAGCATACAAGGTGAAATAGAATTTGATATGCATGAGGATAGTGGTACAGACCCATTAGATCCTGCATGGAAACCACCTAAGGACTACCATGAGCTATACAGGTTCTTTAACCCTAATGACCTTGATAGGCTATTCAATGAGTATAGTGATGGATGTAGCATTGAGAGTAATAGCTGTGTAAACTCAGGTACTATGTGGTGTCATAGAGATACAGGATTAGAGACTTGGAGCTATGCATTTGACTACATGGTATTTGCATTCAAATACACAGTAAAAAGAAAACCTACAGGTGATATATGGTACATGTACATTATAAACTATAAGGCTAATGTTATGGAAAAGGGAATTGGTGTATTAATACAATGGAAACCCGATATAGAAAAGCTAGGTGTAGGTAGTGAAGACGAATATGTACCACTTGAGCCTGATACATGGTATATCATAAGAATAAACATGGATACAAGAAGTGTTGAAGTATTTGATGTTAATGGTAATAAGATTGGTGAAGCACCATTTAGAGAACATACACCTACATGGAGTGAGGACTATCATGCTATTGAGTTTAATGAATCTAATGATATGGTGTACATGTATATTGATTGGATGGGGATAACGAAATGGGAGTAAAATACATTGATTTATCAGATGAAACATTAGAGGTTATGAGAAGAATCTATAACCCATTACGCTCTAAAGCACCTAGAGTACTAACAAGATATGTTGTAGCTTATAGTAAGTCGCCCGAAATAGCATTCATAGTGAAATGTAAGGGCGAAGAACAATTCATAGAAGTGTTTAAGAAGTATAGGTTATCTGGGTACATGGGGCTATGCATAGGACTATTTAGAGGTAGTGGTGATAACATATTAAGCGTTTATGGATATGATAGAGTGTTCTTTGACTGTGAATGTAAAGCTACAGCAAAGATAGTATATGATATGCTTGTTAATAACTTCAACATAGTACCGCTAATAATAGATACTGGTGGTAGAGGCTATCACCTAATAGTATTCATAACTAACATGTATAGTAGGAGTCCAAACACAGTATATATAGTATATAAGCTATTCACGACAGCATTTGAAGAACTAGCAAAGAGGAAAGTATATAGACTTGACATGTTCATAGGCTCACAGCTAGTAACATACCATGTAGTACCATACACATACAGGGAAAGATACCGTAGGTTTTCATGTATATGTAATGAGGAATTTGAATGCGTAGAGCCTAAAGAAGCATTAAGCCTCATAGACAAAGCAATAAGGAAAGGAGTATCATATACATTTAGATTAAGCTTATAACACTTTTTTTAAATATCTTATTGTAGGTGTAATGTATGGATATGTATTGGGAAATAGAGTTATTTGACAATAAGGGAAGAATAGTAAAGAAATACAAGCAACCATGCAGGAGTCTATTAGCTAATTTTCTAAGAATATGGAGAGGAATGCTACTAGCAAAAGGAGGATATACAGGATATGCTAGTGGTCTTAAAGCTAGCTGTATTGTAAAAGGATTAGATGGTAGTAATATAGAAGTATGGACAGAATGGTACACTAGTGATGAAGTTCATGCTGGTGGTACATGTATGGGAGCGAAAGCAGATGAAGGAGATGACTCATACGGAATAGTAGTAGGTAGTGGTAGCACACCTGTAACAATGGATGACTATAACCTTGAATCAAAGATAAGTCATGGTACAGGAGATGGACAATTATACTATGGTAGTCATGGGTTAAATGTAATAGAGGAGACAGGGCAAGTAAAAGTACAAATAAATAGGAGCTTTATGAATCATGGAAGCATAAACGTAACAGTAAGAGAAGTAGGACTAATAGCAAGAAACTACTGGAAAGATGGTACTGGAATAAAAAAAGATGTTAAGTTCTTAATAATACGTGATGTATTAGCATCACCTATAGATGTACCACCAGCTTATGGTCTAAGCGTTAAGTTCACAATAGCCATAAGCACGGGGTGATATGAATGAATAATAAGCCTAAAGATATAGGTAGTAAAATAAACGTTTACCTTGAGATAATAGTTAGAGACAAACATGGACTAGTTAGACAATACATAAGAAAGAAATCGGCAGTAAGAAACCTAGGAAGAATACTATACGGGTTACTATTAGCTAGAGGAGGATACCCACTAGGAGAAGAAGGTGTTAAAGCTAGCTGTAATGTTAGAGAACCAGAATATGGCTCATCAGTTGAGGTATGGACAGAATGGTATAGTAATATTATATATGGTGGTGGTACTCCTATGGGTTGTAATGCTGATAGTGGTGATGATAGCTATGGTATTGTGGTAGGTAGTGGTAGTACGCCTGTAAGTGATGATGACTATAATCTTGAGAGCAAGATACCTCACGGTACAGGTGATGGTCAGTTATATTATAGTGAACATTCTTTTAGTGATGTTGAGGTAGGAGGTAATTATGCTAGGTTTAGGGTAGCTAGGAATTTCAGTAATCTTGGTAGTGTTGATGTAACTGTATATGAGTTTGGATTAATTGTTAGAAACTATTGGAAACATAAAAACGCTATAACAAAAGATGTTATGTTCTTGATTTGTAGGGATGTTGTTAGTGAAGGTGTGGTTGTTAAGCCTAATGAGACATTGACTGTAGCATATATATTTGAGGTAACTCTATAGGGTTAAGCTTATAACACTTTTTTTAAACCACTAGATATAGGTGTAGTATATGAGTAAGCCTTGTATAAGTAAAGGTAAACTAGTACCAAAAATAGCATTTGACCTAGAAGTAATTGTTAGAGATAAAGACGGTAAAGTCATAATGCACAAGAAGGGAGTAAGCCATAGCTATTTAGAGAACTTCTTAAGGATATTAAGGTGCTTATTTACTGGAATTGATGAGACATTAACAAACCGTGATGGTAATTCAGTAACAATAACTAAAAGTGATTTACAAAACCTAGAGTCTCTAGCACCAGAGGGTACTATTGATTATGGTATAGTTGCTAGCAATGAAGATAACGTTATTGACTGTGGAATGTACACGATTACAGGTATTATACTTCATGGTGATGAAGATAACAAGCTACACTACTATGATACAGGAGCTAGTAATGTAACATGTCAAGGAGATGAATGTAGCTGGTATTGGAATAGGGATATGAAGAACTTTGGAGCAGTTGATATAACAATTAAGACTATAGCGGTTTATGTAAAGATAGGTACATCATATTTCCTAATATTCGCTACTGATGTTAGCGATGCACTTGGAAGCGATGTTACAGTACCAAGTGGAGCTACAGTTACATGGCATGTTAAAATGAAGATACCATGTAAACCATAACCACTTTAGAGTAAATGCGAAAGTTAATTTAAAACATATATATTTTTTTCATAACCTAATTATACTAGGTGTAAATGTATGAGTAGCACTAAGACTATTGGTTATCAAAGGCTATGGTTTATGGTGTTAATGAGGGCTTGGGGTTTAAAAGGAAAGATAATGCATATACTGAAGTCATGGTTAATGGATGTAGAGTATAAGGTTATACCATACGATGAACTTGTTGAGCTAGTATATGAGTTCATACATTGGTTACATGAGAAAAACCTACACTACATTAAAGAATACTTTGACTGTGATGACTTCGCTACAGCATTCAAATCATTTATGGCAGTTAATGGATATAATGTAGGTGTAGCTATTGGTGAACTACACCACCATGAATATGGTTTCCTAGGATACCATGCATGGAACATAGCAGTAACTGACTATATGGGGCAAGAAAAATTAGTATTCATTGAGCCTCAAACAGGCGATATATTCTTTACCAATATATCAAGGATTGATAAGTTCATTTATAGGTTACTAGCTGTGATATGGTAGATTAAATAATACTAAATGTTTTTTTCCAAATACCATACGCATATCTTAATGGTGTTTTAGCTTTTATGAATACTGTTTTAGGCTTACAGCTCTTTAGCTTTAGATACTTTACTGTGTTACCAAAATGTAGTAGAAAACACCTTAAGTCTGTGTAGTGTGGTATATTGTGTTTATCTAGGTCTATAGCAAATTGTAGGTCGTACATAGCTCCTCTTCTACCAAATCTATCTACTGATTGTGAGTATGGTCTAAATGGTACTTTATCCCAAATATCCCTTCTTATCATAGTTAATGGGTTACCGTTAAACCATACTTTTATGATGTACCAAGGTAGTTTTACTCCATTATATTCTATGTTTCCCTTCTTTATCTTTGAGTAGGGATATGTTACCATGCTTGACATTGGTGTAAATCCATATTGACCTGCCGATATTATCTTCATTCCTCTAGCTACATACCAAGGCTTAGATAGTGTTATTGCAGACCAATCTCTAGTAAAGTTGTAGTTACACCAACCGCTAATTACTGGGAAATCATATTTTATAACATCATCTATTAGGTACATTGGGTGTATTGGTGTAGCTAATATGTCATCAGTTGCTATAATGATATGAGTATAGTCCTTGTCTTCTACGAATTCACGGGCTATTCTATGAGCGTCATCTGTCTTATAGTAGCATATAAATAGCTTATCAATGTATGTTATGTTCATTAACCAGTTTTTAGCTAATGGGAAATCTCTTGGAGTAAAGACTATTAGTAGGGGCTTTATGTCTTTTATGCTTAGCATAAACTACACCTATGGTATAATTGTCATCTTAGCCCCTAATAAAGCTAGCACTATGCTAAGAATAACTATTATTGCTTTCCACATGAACTTACGTTCATTAGAAAACAATTTGACTAGCTTATTCATTACCTCTCTATTATCTTCTCTAAGTAGCTTTAATTCATTAACAATATCTTTCTTCATTTCATTCATACTATACTTGAGACTTCTTATTTCAGCTAATAGTTCAATATATATGTTGTTATCTATATCGTTTATTTGTTTTCTATCATGTTGTGGTTTAGGCATTGTTTAAGCCCCAATATTTAAATATATGAGGTAGTGTTATAGTATTTTTGGTGTGCAGGTTATGGGACAGAGACCTAGCATGTCAATAGTTGATATTGAGAAGCATCCAGCAAAGGAGTTTAAGTGGACTAGGATATTTATTAAGAATTTTCTAACGCTTTTCCTAAAGTATGCATTAATGTTAGTAAAGTATGGTGATGATTGGAGAAAACACCCAGAAGGTAGTAAGAATATTGGTAGCATTATGAAGAAGATATATTGGAAGATATATCGTATTAGTCAAGTGCCAGAATATGATTATCTAGCTATTGAGAGGATAGCTAAGAAGCTAAGGGATAAGCTAGTTGATGGAGATAGATGTAGGATATGCGGGTATAGGTTAAAGAAGGATAATGTACTATCAATGTATTGTCATTATCGTGGTAAGCATAAAAAGTATGTTGAATTTGAGTTATCAAACATAGCAGTTGAAGAGTACATTTATCTTCTTGAGAGAAATGGTGTGCTGAGTAGCATACCCAGTTAGTAGAAAAGAATATAACATTTTTTTACACCTTCATTTCATGGTAATGTATATGGTGTTTGAGCCTAACTACCATAATATGAGTAGAGATGAGTGCATTAAGCTACTTTATGCTAAGGATGACCGTATGAGGCTCTTAGAGTGTACTATAAGGGAGCTTAAGGATAAGGTTAGGAGACTTGAAGAAATGAACAAAATCTATAGGCAGACATTATATGTTATCTTTAAGGAGTTTGGTTTAGCTACTACACCAGAAATAGAGGAGTTCTTAGAGCAAGTTGAAAATGAGATAGCTGTAGAGGTTGATAAGGTATTTATGGATAAGTATATGAAACCAATACTGAAAATGACATTAACATGTGCTGTTGAGCTATGTGTTAAGAGGCGTAGAGCCGTAACCTATAATGAGGTTGTAGAGTACTTTAAGATACGTTACCCAAATGTTGCTCCTAAGATAGGTAACTTAGGAGAAACTATTGGAAGAGCTTTAAGGTATCTAAGGGAGGAGGGTTACCTTATATCACCGTATAGGAGAAGTGGTTTATTCTTCATATCAAGGAAGGTGCTTGAAGCTTTACCTAGCATGAAGTTACGATTACAGAATGCTAGGCTTAAAGTAGTAGAAGTTCTTGAAAAAACAGGTTTAGCTAAATATCTTAGTCAGTCCTAGTATTCATTCCTTTAAGAATTCTTATGTATGCATAGTATCTCTCGCCGTTATCTAGCTCTATTTCGCCTATTTCTATCCTCTTTACCTCATTTGAGCATTTTTCTTCTAGGCATGGTAGGAAACATTTTTCGTCTATGCACACTATAGCTACTGAGAGCTTACCACATTTCTTAAAACATGGCTCTACAGCTTCTTTTATAGGTGGTATTAGGAATAGTTTTTTAGTCATAGCTTACACCTGTGCTATGTATTGTTTACCTAGCATAAGTACATGATAATGCATTTTAAGTAGCTGATTAGAACATTTCTTGTCTTCAATGCATAGAATATATAAT
>Ga0190367_1001138_pt1 | contig 16179 bp, 12 predicted proteins | sample 4872181011_MG_FD_171838 | JGI IMG/M metagenome (GOLD analysis project Ga0190367, IMG submission 171838) | Hydrothermal vent microbial mat bacterial communities from Southern Trench, Guaymas Basin, Mexico - 4872-18-10-11_MG | ecosystem: Environmental > Aquatic > Marine > Hydrothermal vents >...
CTTTTAGGGAAGGTCAAGACCCCCACAACATTAGGCCTTGGGAGAACCCTAACACAATAGCTTCAGGGCTTTCAGATCCGTATCCATGGGATGGTGATGGAGGTTTACAAGCGCTTAAGGAGACTTCAGGCTATGCTGATGACGTTACTGACGAAGAGATATTGGAGGCTATGAAGTTACTCGCTAAGACTGAAGGCATATTTGCTGAGCCATCAGGCGCTACAGGGTTAGCCGGATTAATTAAGGCTGTAAGGGAGGGTAAGGTGGGTAAGGACGATATAATTGTAGTTCTAATAACCGGCCATGGACTTAAGGACCCCGACATAGTTAAGAAGGTTAGCGGTGATGCACCAACAATAGAGCCTAAGCCCGAAGAATTTGAGAAGGTTCTTAAGGAAGTATATAAGGTCTCGTTAAGCAAGGAAGAAGAAAGTAGAGAGCAACCTAAGACATAATATTTTCTCCCCCCAGTCCTTACTTAGGAGGTATTCATGAGTAATTACCCTAAGGTTGTTAATTACTGTATGGAGTTAGTTAAGACTCCGAGCTTATCAGGTAGTGAGGGAGATGTAGCTAAGCTAATTAAGGAGTTCTTAAGTGCTGAAGGTATTGATGAAGTATTCATAGATGATGTAGGTAACGTCATAGGCGTGTTGAGAGGGCGTGATGACTTCACAGTAGTTTTCGAGGGGCATATGGATCACGTACCACCAGGCAACTTAAACCTATGGAAATACCCACCCTATGAGGCTAAGATTATTGAGGGAGTAATCGTCGGTAGAGGCACTGTAGATATGAAGGGCGCTATAGCATCTATGATAGCGTCAGTAAGCTATGTAAGTAAGTTAAAGGACTTACCAACAACATATTACATTTTCGTACCGCATGAAGAGATAGCTGAAGGTATAGCTTTTAAGTATGCCATAGAGGAGACCCTCAAGACCCGTCCTAACCTCGTCATACTAGGTGAAGCAACAAACTTGAATTTAAGTATTGGGCAAAGAGGTCGTGCTGTTGTTGAGGTTAAGTTATTAGGCAGGTCGTCCCATGCGTCAATGCCTTCAGAAGGCATCAATGCCCTAGTAGCTACCGCTTGGTTAGTGGGTAAGGTCGTTGAATTAAGTAAGAAACTACCTAAGCATGAGTTATTAGGTAAGAGCACTATAGCCCCAACAGTAATTGAGTGTAGCCCTAAGACTCCACCAATGATTCCTGATAAGTGTAGGTTGGTTATTGATAGAAGATTCATTTTAGGTGAGGATGAGGACTCCATTGTTAGTGAAATTAGATGTTTAACTGATCAATTAGTGAAGAAAGGCTTAGCTATTGAGGCGCATGTAGGTATTATTGATGAGGAGTTAACCACGTGGACAGGGTATAAGTTACTAGCACACCATTACTTTCCTGCATGGCTTACAGAGCTTAAGGGATACGTACTTAAGGTTAAGGAGGCGTTGCTGGAAGTTATTAAGGAGGCTAAAGTGATTACCTGGAGATTCAGTACTGACGGTGTTTACTCGGCAGGCATAGTAAATATACCTACGGTAGGCATAGGTCCAGGAGATGAGTCATTAGCGCATAAACCTAACGAGAACGTACCCATAAAGCATCTAGAGAAATGCGTTAAGGTATACTTCAACATAATGAAATCTTTAGGTGGATTCATAAGTAAAAATTAAATAAACTAGTCCTTAACAATTACCATGCTACGACACCCTACTCTAAAATATCCCTATCCATAACAATCAGTAGTGTGGGTGCTTTGAGTCTAGCCAATCTCCGCCCAGATACTAGCGAGCACTCAAGATTGCTAAATATATATAGGTCTATATCACTTGAAAGCATAATTAGATTTATATCCTTTATCCATGAATTTGAATTACTTGATGAGAGTTTAGCTAGGTGCCTTATTGAATTACCTCACCCAAGAAAACCTTATGAACTACTTAAAATGCCAACAATAATTAAGAAGTACATTAGTGGGACATCACTAATTATAGAACTAAGTAATATGGCTGATGACTACCTAAACGAGGACCTAAGCACGATCATGGAAATAGGTTATGTAAATATAAAGATAATCATGAGCGTAAAGGGCAATGCGGTATGTCTTCAAGAGAAACTTAACTGTAAGAGTAAGGACTTATGTGATTACTTAGGTAACGAATTTTTAAGGGCTTTATCAACGATAACCGAGTATAAGTTAGAGAGTTCTTTCATGGGTTAAGCACCGTCAAATACTTTTACATTTGGCCTACCCTGTCTCTTGAGTGTCTCGTGAGTTCCCGGAGTTATTTACTTAACTAATTCATGAAGAGATCTTTATTGGTGGTAAGCGTGTTAGGTAGGGCCTTAGGCATGCTTCTATTGGTCGTGGTTTTAGGGGGTGCTATATCTTCAGCTATGTTTAATGCCGGGTGGAGTGAGGATGCCGTAAAGAACTTCATAAATACTGTTGAGTACATAGTTAATACCTTAGCATCTAGGGGGGTTAATGTTACAGTAGCTTTAGAGTATCTCAATGAAGCTAAGTCAGCTCTTGATGAGGGTGATTTAGTTAAGGCTAGGGTACTGGCTATGGAGGCGTTAAGGACTGCTGGACATGAGGCTAAGGTACAGCTCAACGTGACTATCCCGAGTCCTATAGGCGTCGTGAAGCTAGTATCTGTTTTAGAGGGTGTTATTGAGGGCTTAAAGAGTAAAGTGAATAAGACCGATGTCCTTGAGGCCTTAGAGTCTAAGTTAAGTAAGGCTAAGGAGTTATTGAGTAAAGGTAACGTTAGTGGAGCCATTAAGCTAGTAATAAACGTGAGTAGGTCGCTAAGGCAAATATCTATTGAGGAACACATAAAGCATATGGAGAAGCTAGGGCTTAAGTTAATGCATAAGTATAGGGAGATGATTAGAGAGCACGTAAGGAGGTTTGTGAATCAAAGTTTGATTAATATAAAGCATGTAGGTGAGGCCAAGCACTTAATTAGGAAGCACATGCCAGACTTAGGGAATATCTTTATGCGTGGAGCCTTAAATGGCGTACTTAGGGTTCTGATAAAAATAAACATGACCTTAGATACGGTAATCATGCCTGACGAAATCAGGATGTCGTTAAAAAAGGCTGTTAGCCTATCCGTAGAAGCTATTGACCTTATAGAAGAAGGAATTGCTAGCTTAACCAACGCTGATTTTGAGATAGCTAGTAAGTACCTTAGCAAGGCTGAGGAACTAGTTAATGAATCAATAAATATAGTTAAGGAGGTTAAGTTATCGGGACCTTACGCATGGATACCTGAGTTACTTGAGAAGTGTAACTTAATGCTCCTAGACATAATAAGTAAAGTTAGTGAATTAAAAGCTGAGATACCTGGATTACCCGAACTACCTAAGCCTGGTGAGGTAGTATCTTTTGAAGGTGTTGTTCTTAAGGTTGATGGTGATGAGGCATTAGTGTTAAGTTTTGAGAAAGTTGTCTGTATAATGGTTGTTGGTTATAAGTGCCCACCGGCTATATGGAGGTTATGGAAGGTAGACTTCTCGGAAGTTAACGTTAAGTTAATGCCGGGCATGAAGATATATGTGGAGGGCGTGTTAGTAGGGTTTGATGAGCTAACTAAGATACCTATAGTGAAGGCCACGGAGGTGAAGATACTCAGTAAGGGCGTGACCATACTGCCCAAACACTTAACACCCTAACACGTTTAAAGCATAACCTATTTTTCTTACTAGGGTCTTGTTATTGTTTATTGAGGTATGTAGGGTTGGTGCCTTAAGCATTAAGGTAAGGGAAGACTATTACTTCTCATTCATTAACAGCCCTTACTACTCTCATAGGGAATTAGCAGCTATAGATATTTACCCTAAAGGAGACGTGGTTCTAAGCCCATTTCGTGGTAAGTTAGTTTTCTTTAAGAAGTTATTCGGTGAGTACATAGTAGGTTTCAAATCAGATGGTTATTATATCAGGGTTCTTCATTTAGATCCGCATGTGGGTATAGGTCATGAGGTTGATGTTGGTGATGTTCTCGGAGTACCCGTCAAGAGCCCTACATTCTGCTGGTGGACGGAGAATCACGTACATATAGAGGTTAGGTCAAGACCTGAATTCATTAAGGCTAGGGGTTCATTAGGTTTAAAGCTAGGTAATTACCTAATCAGCAAGATTAATGAGTTATGTCGATTACGTGAGCGCACCTTTAACGTGCTTGGAACCTTAGGTTCTGTTAAAGGTTACGTTACTGAAGTAATGGATAATGGGTGCTTATTAGTAAAACCTTTAGGATTGATCAAGAACGTGCTATCACCCTTCTACATTACATTTAAGAAACAGTATGTAGGTTTCATTGAAGGCGGAATCCCTCATTATGGTCATGTGCTTTTAATGACTAGGCAAGAGGTAATCGATGAGTTCGTAAAGACCCTACATAATTCCGGTTTAATTACTAACGTAGTCATCCTTAATAATTCGTATGCAGTAGCTGAATTAAGCGATATTAAGGTATTTGTTAATGGTGAGTTAGTAAAGGGCATTAGCATATTCATTAATAATGGGTTAATTAAAATTATACCTCCTAAGGAAGGGTACAGGCTAGGTATCAAACCAGGTGATTACGTAGAAGTAATTATTTATTAAGAGCTAATTATTCCTCAAAAGCTTTACCAGTTCTCCTCCTAAACCTTTCCTCTAACTTGCGCTCAATTACTTCTGTACGTATTAAAGCCCAAGAACCATTCCATAAGTCAAAGTTACTCCATGGTAATGTAAATGATTTTGCACCAACATAAGTACATACGTGTATATCGAAGTCATTAAAACCAATGTTAGTGAGGAATTCACTTAAGAAAGGTAAGTCACGATAGTAGATATTCATCTGCGCGATTAATGCGTCATTGCAGATTAAGGCCATAACGAGATATGGGGTCTTAATCATCACATCTAAGAACGCCCTAATTAACTTTATGTCCCTGCTATAGATAAGGTCTAAAACAAGGGCGCTAGCCTCAGGGTCCATAAAAGCGAATTTAGGTCTTATGGTTACTACGGCGTTATTAACGTGATTCACGAAATGCTTTCTTACGCTTGCCTTCCTATATCCTAATATCTTTGATAAACCATCAATGCCTATGAAGGCATTTTTCTCTAACTCTTTCATTATTAGTAAGTCAAGCCAGTCCTTAGGTGTACTTACTTGAGGTCTGAAACTCAGCAAGCTATCTATGGGGCTTTTCGATAGGTCATAGCTCTTCTTTATATCAACTAATAAGCGGTCAGCAACCCGGTTTAACGGTTTTATACCGGGTATTTTCCAATCAAAAAATAGGTTAAATCTAGGGGTCTGCGCTACGCTCTTAAAACTAACAAAAAACTCGACATTTTCATCAAACGCTGAGAGGAGGGTGTTTAAGTCAGCATTCCATGGATAGTAGTAAGTTAAGAACGTGCCTCGGGGTGAGATAGATCTAGTAAGTCCTCTTAACCACGGTCTTAAGGGTACTTTACTTACGTCATTAATTTCTTTACCAGGCACAAATATAACTACTTTCCTTAAGCCTATGAGGTTAGTATCTATTAGGGCACTAAACCTTAAATTATAGTTCCTCAACTTTCTCAATAGTTCTTTAAACTTAGATGGCTGAATACCAAGTTGCTCCTCAGCAACACACTTAAAGCAGTAAAGTTTAGGCTTCCTAAGACTAACGAATCTATTAAGTAAGTCAAAATGGTATATCTCAAGCTTAGCGAACGTTATAAATTGTTCATACGTATACTTAAGATACTTGAACTTCTCATCCGTTAGCATTAATCTCAGTTTTAATTAACGTAAGCCAGCATAAAAGCGTTATTATAGTTTTATGGCAAAATATGAATTTAGAAAAATAAATTCTTATAGGTTATGATATTTTAAATTACTGCTGGGTCTTCTGGGTCTTCGTCGCCGCCGTTTGGTTCAATAACACCTGAAGCTGATAGTATTATTAGAGCTATTGGTACTGCTAGCCTAGCTAACTTTAATGCTTTGATTAGCTTCTGCTTCTTGACGGGATCCACTTTATCCACCAAGTTAATACTATTATAAGCATATTCATCACTATATATATACTTGGGTCATTGATTGCGTGATCTTAACTAATCAATTATAACCTTCTTGGGTAAATTTAGTGGTGATACGTTGGTGCTGTGTATTACATATATTTTTGTTATGTAAAAATAATGTGTTTTGTCTTCTGGTTATTTTCTCCTTATTAACATGACTATTCCTGCTCCTATAATTAGACCTAGTATTGCTGCTATCGCTGTGTACATAGGGTCTGCGTAACCTACTTCTTTGGTTGTTGTGGATACTTCAGTCTTCGTTACTGTTGCTGTCTTGGTTAGGGTCTCAGTAACTGTTGCTGTAGTTGTCTCTGTGGCTGTCTTTTCTAACGTGGTAGTCTCTGTTACTGTCTTAACCATAGTCTCAGTCTTAGTGACCTCCTTAACTTCAGTTGCTGTTGTTGTAGTTACTAATACCGTAGTTACCATCTTGGTTATTGTCGTTGTCTTTACTAATGGCTTAACTATAGGTAATGCTATGCCTACTGAGTCTTTAGGTGGATCAATACCCAGTAACGTAGCTACCGTTGGGGCGATATCCGTTGATCTAATGATACCTAACTTACCATGGACTATGTTAGCACCTACGGCACCGAAGATAGCATGTAACTCCTTGTAGTATGGTAGGTCACCATGCCAACCAATAGCCGTCTTTAGAGGTATAGCATCCTCAAATATTACTACTTCACCATCAACTATCTTTGGAGCACCTCCTGAAGCTGCGTAACCAGGTCTTAGGCTAAATATGACATCACCAGCACGCTCTCCTGAGAGTCCTAGGCCATAACCTTCCTCTCTATCGATAACTAACGAAAATACTGGCTCACCTGTCTCGGGGTCGACAACCTCGGTTAGAGCTCTCTTGATTGCGTAAACAACATCCCAATACTCTTCAGGAGGTACTACGCCACCCTCCTCTCTACCCTGTAGGTTAACAAATATCTGGTTATAACCTACGTACCAGGCCTTAGTCTGGTTCCAAATGACGTTACCCTCCTCATCAATAGCTATTAGACCTGCTATGTACAGTATCGAGTTTATCTTCACATACTTCTTAACACTCCACTGCCCGTGGTCCGATATCACTATAACTACGGTCTTATCTAAGTCTACATTATTGAGTATTGTCTGGACTATCTCATCAGCCCATATATGTGCCTGCTCTATGTATGTCCAGTACTTCTCTATGGTTTCATTGTCAGTATACGGCATTTCAGGATCTATAAGCCCTAAGAACTGATGGTAGACGTTATCGATTATTGGTGTGTAGGACATCAGTAAGTCCCAGTCAGTGTGCTTCAGTAAATACTCCGTGAATTTCTTGAAGAATTCGTTAGTAAAGTGTACTGTCTCCATGTATGTCTCTTCATCTATCCATCCATGGGTTAATGCCCACCAATCACCATCAGTTATCATACCTACCTCAACAACAACATTATTCCATACCTCACGAGCTAGTTCCTCATCGCTATACCACGCCTTAGGACTATTTAACGGCCTCATTAATGACCTATATAACCTAAAGTCATCAACATCTATCTTAATAGCCTTAAACCTCGGCGCTATAACATAGGTGACGTTCTGATACGTTATTGTAGTGTTTAATGGTGGTGACCACTGACCTTCAGAAAGTACAGCTAATGCCTTACTAGCATCTTTCTCTAGAGGCACTATAGCTACCTTATCAACCAAGTTATCACCGTTTGAATCATATACTAGTAGCCACCATGTATCGTCACCTAACTTAATTGAGGCTTCATAAGCTACGTAAACACTCCCTAAAGACTCTAAGTTACTCCAATTAACTGCCTGTGTTAGCTCTATATAAGTGGCTGCAGGTATTGACGCGTTTGTTGTGTATAGTGTTGAGTATGATATAGGCCATATGAATGAGTCATACGGGTTGAAGAGTACTGAGTTATTGATTACGTCCTTCCAAGCTGTTGGTGTACTCTGCGGGAAAGCAGCTACAACAGCCTTAAGTCCCTGCCTATCAGCAGCTATCCATAGTGGTTCAGCCTTTAAGTAACTACCGTCAAACCCTGCTACTGACTTATATACTGGCATTCCGAGCAAGTGTATTTTGTTGCCTGTAATTCCTGTAATCATTGGTGGTGCTCCAGTAGATATGACTGCGTGTGATACTGCTGTTGCTGATGGGAATGAAACTATCATACCCTCAGCATAAACACCCTCATCCATAATTCTCTTAAAGCCAGGCAACTTGCCCTCACTAGCTAACTCATAGGTAATATCTGCTCTAGCGGCATCTATGCTTAGGATAACTACTTTCTCAGCATACTTAACTTCCTTCTCAACAGGTATTAGTGAGTTAACTGTTAACCCTAGGAATATGAGTGTTGCTAAGAGCAACAAAGGTAGTGTCTTTATAACCTTAGCCCTACCCAATAGAATCACCTCCGTCAAGAAATAATTATTGTATAACTGGATTAAATACATTCATTACTTAAACTAGGTTAATGCGTCTTAAGCCGATACACATCAACACTTAAATCATACCTTATAATAATGTGTTAATGGCTCCATGCTGAGGTAGTGATGAAGACTGGGTACTTGATTAGATGAGGTTCTTCTCATAACCTTATAATGGTCAATTACTGTAAGGTATTATAGAGTGTCTAACATGAGGGTATGGAGACCTATAGCCTTATTATTAATCACAACATTAGTACTAACTAATTTAGGTAACATACCTAACCATTCATTAAGTGGTAAGCCATACAATATCTACTGGATTAATGACCTAATGCTCGTGCTCCCTAAGGGCTTTGAAATAATTAATTACTACCCGCTAAACATCCGTGATACTGCAAAAGGATTGAATTCGCTAAGGTTTAGTGACCTATATAGTTTTCTAAGTAAGTTTAAGGTTAGTTACGACGTACCTAACTATATGAAGGTCTTAGGTAAATACATACCTTTAACAACTATGTATGATGTTGTTAACTTCCTTAACATAAGTAACGTGACTTCGTTGATAGGTGTTGAGGGCGAGGACGTCGTTGTTGGAATTATAGATACTGGCGTTGATTTCGCATCACCATCCTTAGGTCTAGACGCTGTGGCTAGAGATGAGTACGGCAGACCTCTAACGTTGGATGCTGATGAGTTAGGGCTTGTAATAACTCCTTTAGAGGTTGAGGTGTCTAATGGTGAGTTACAGACCGCAGGTAAGTCCGTATGGGTTTACGTACCTTTCTACGGTCTTGTTGAGGTTAAGATGTATCAGAATGTTGGAGCACCTAGTGTTGTGAGTAAGAGCGGTAAGTATAGGTTTGGGTTAGCAGTTGTTTACTTCCCACTAAGTAATTACCTCCTAGATTTCGATGGTTTAAACATAGGATTAGGGATCCCCTTAGTACTAGTTGATAGTTCCGCCGAAGGTTTTTATGACACTGTGGTTGCTGACTTAAGTACTGCATGGTTCTTACTTAACGCCTTACTTTACGGTTTTGGGGTGTTAGCATCACCACCTCCACCTTACTTCTTTGATTTAAGCTTAGCAGATGAGGTCGTAGCTAGGCCTGGTAATGAATTAATAGCTAGGGACTTTACTGGTGACGGCGTCTACGATATATCTATAGGTATAATATCTGGTTACGTATATGACGCTTTAGGCATATTAAAGGCTATTGAGTTAGCTACCGAGTTAAGTGATTGGAGTAAGGCTTGGGAATTTGTTGGGTCAGGCATATATGTAGGTCTAGACCCTAAGGGTAAGTACGTTGATATACTTTACGACCCCTTCGGGCATGGTACTGCAGTAGCTAACATTATTGTAGGGGAAGCATTTAATTACACCATTAAATCTACTTATGGCGTATTTAACTACACGCATAGGGGCATAGCTCCCAAGGCTAAGTTAGCTGTTGCAACAGCGCTCTACCTAGGCGACGTGGTTGTCTCAATGCTATGGCTTTCAGGGCATGACTATCAGTATCCATGGAGATGGAGCTATATGGGTAAGCCTAGAGTAGACATAATAAGCAATTCATGGGGTGTGGTCCTCTGGGATTCTATACTCATTTTTGGCGATAAGTACTTCCCGCCTGGTTATGACCCTATAACGGCTTTCGAGGAGTATGTGGCTGAGTTAGGGGTTATAGTTATTCACGCAGCAGGTAATTCAGGTCCGTCAACATCGACGATCCTGCCGCCAGCAATAGCGCCCTCAGTAATTTCGGTTGGTGCTACCACGGTGTTCGTTAAGCCAATAGTGAACTTCCGTGGTGAGGTAGTTATCCGTGAAGGGCGTAGTAACGTAGTTATCTCATGGAGCTCTAGAGGTCCGCACCCCCTAAACGTTAAGCCAGATGTAGTGGCTCCAGGCGCTTACGCGGTAGCACCTACCGTAGTTACTTGCGGTTTAGGTGATGGTACTAGAGCCATAGACACGTTTGGAGGTACTAGCATGGCTACACCTATAGTTGCAGGTATTGCAGCCCTACTGATGTCATACGCCAAGAAAATAGGTTTAGATAAGGATTTAATACCTAGCTTAGTTAGGAACGCTATATTGTATGGTGCTAAACCCCTCAATTTTAATACATTTAGTGAAGGTTGGGGGTTAGTAGAGCTAAATAGCTCAGTAAGGTTAATTGAGAGCTTTACTTCATTACCTAGACTAATTAATCAAGAAGAACTCAAGACTGGTAAGTTATTTGAAATAAATAACCTCGCATTCAGCGGTAAGTACGTAAGTAATGTTATTAGGGTTAAGCACGGTGAGGTAACTAAAGTGGGCTTTGTTGAAGTAGGTAAGGTAAGTAGCTACGAACTACTTACCTTAGTCAAGGATAAGACCACTTATTTAGGCTCAACTATTGCTAAACCAAGAGACTATACATACATAATCGTTGATAGGAAAGAGCTTAAAGGGGACTACGTTGAGTTCTTAATCACTTACCCACTAAGTGATTTAGACCCTTACCTAATTAAGGGTAAGTATGAACCTAAACGCCTCATAATGCCAGTGATTTATGACTGGATAGACCGCAATAACGATAGCGTTGTTGATGGTGATGAAATTTACTTAGTTAACCACGGTATAAGCGGGTCTAGTACTGAGGTCATAGGGATTAACCCATCAGTTATTAAGGGTAAACCAGTCATAGCCGTAAAGAGCTTAGGTAATTACACGGTCATGGTTAAGGCATACATAACTAACTACGTACGGAGTAAATCTACATGGGTAAAGCCAGTTCTTGAGGATGGTATCATATATCTAAAGATTAATGCCTCAGTACCTCCAGGGGTTTACGGATTTAAATTACGTATAAGGCGTGGTAAGAATGTGTTCACTATACCATTAATGGTTGAGGTTTATGATGAAGTAAGTAAGCCTAAGCTTGCCTACATTCATAGATTTACAACGCCCTCAAGCTATACCTCAGTAGCCCCTGGGGAAACCCATGTCATACCTTTACTGATTAAGGATAAGGATGTAGTAGGTGTTATAGTTGAGTTAATGCCTGCATCTAGATCGTCCCTCTCCATAATGGCTATTAGTGTTGGTAATGAGTCATTAATCAATGCCTACTTAAGCGGCTTACCCCCAAGAATTACAGGGCTTGTAGATGGGTGGTTAAGGCCCTTCCCATCACTAGGTAAGTACGTAGTTTACGTACCTAAGACTTCAGATAAGATATACGTCTATATAACTAGTGAAATACTTACACAAGAGTTGGGTACTAAGGTAAACATAACGATATACCCGGTTTACATAAGAACTGAGGAGGGAGTGACTACACTGTACTGTGAGTATCCATTAGGGCTTTTAGTAGTTAATGATGAACCCATCAAATATAGCGGTGGATCGTTAAGGCTTGAAACACCACATGAGTACTTACATATTGAGCTAAGGGACATACCAACCATTAAGGTATCTAGCTATATTTACGGTAAGGAAGTTAAGCTTCTTGAGACTAGCGGTATTATAAAGGTTTGGTTAAGGAAGCCGTCGCTTACACAATTTATTGAGGTGTTTAAGTTCATTAATAATGAGTTAAGGTTCGGTAATAGAGTTACGGTGGATGTGTATGTTAAGCTATTTCTTGAGCTCTTTAAGCATTCTAAGTAACTTACTAACAGCATCTAGAGCGTCACGACCGAAGACATTTATCATGGGTTCCTTACCCCAATCACCTAGATGATAGATAATATCGGGGGCTTCGTAGTTTATTCTCCTTAACGCTACCTCAATACCCCAAGGTATCGTAGCGCCCTCAACCCTCTTTACCTCCTCAGGCTCTTCACGACGGTCATAAAATGATACCTTATAACCTAACCTCTTAGCTACCTCAATAACCTCCTCACTATAGCGTATGTTTACCGCAGCCCTGACCTCCGGGTGATACTCCATTAACTTAAGAACAGCCTTAGCTAAATGTCTTGAGGCACCAAACGTGGGTGGGCCTACAGCCTTTATCCTATCACCATACCTAACAATCCTGCCTAGGACCCCAGCAACATCCTTTAAGTCTTTAGCATACTTCTTAGGCAGTGCCATCACTAAATTCATTTGAACCTCAGGTACGTAATTAAGTACTAAATCACTATTAGATTCAAGTAACTCAATAGCCTTCCTCAAATCCTCTAGAACCTTGTATTTCTGTGCTGGTATCTCTAACCATGCTATTGGATTTACAGGACAGTAACCCTTACCTAGCTTAACCCCCCACTCTATGGCCTTAGTCACGAATTCCTTAGCCTTAATTATAGCCCTAATAACTCCCTCACCCTTAGCTAACTCAGCAGTTATAGCTGCTGAGAAAACACAGCCAGTACCGTGAGTACACCCACTAATCTTAGGTGTCTTAACCTCCTTAAACACTCCATCATAGTAGATCACATCGATAGCGTAATCACCACCTAAATGTCCACCTTTAATTACTGCAGCCTTAGCCCCTAACACATCAACTAAGTACTTAGCCGCTTCCTTCATATCATCAACGCCCCTTATGTCTATGGAGGTAAGTCTCTCTGCCTCATTGATATTAGGGGTTACTACCGTAGCTAGAGGTATTAAGTACTTTCTTAAGTCATCAATAGCTGTAGGTCTCAGTAACTCAACACCACTTTTAGCCCTTAAAACGGGGTCAACGACTAGGGGGAATGAATACCTCTTAACCACATCAGTAACTACCTTAATGATTTCCGAGTTACTTAACATACCTGTCTTAGCGGCATCTACACCCATATCGTCAACAACAGCCTCTATCTGCTTACGAACTATGTCTGGCGGGATATCATGGATAGCTCTAATCTCGTAGGTATTCTGAGCAGTTACTGACGTTATAGCAACAACGCCATACACGCCCAGTGTAGCAAAGGTCTTTAAATCAGCCTCAACACCAGCACCACCACCTGAATCACTTCCAGCTATGGTTAAGGCTATGGGCACGTACTTACCCAAACAAACCCCTATCAATTGATGTTCGCGAAACGTTAAATATTTCAATAAAGGTAAGCAATAAGAAGTAAGGTGCTAAAGCATTCTTACCGCCTCACGTGTGATTGAATCAGGAATTATATATCTACGGTCCTCCTTAGTTATTAACCCCATCTTAATTAGTGATGTTAAGATGTTAAAGAGCCGGCTATCAGATATGGATCTCCCTTCATATTTCTCAACATACCGCACTTCATGTATCACAACCCTTAACTATGGCCTTCAACACTAACCCGTATCTCTTGTAGGCTAAACCGTTTGTCCCTACCGCAAACACACTATGCTACAGTTTTAAACAAAATGAAGCGGTAGAGACTTCCACCTCACCCTTAGGGACTTGTTTATCCCTATGGGGTCATGGGTGGCTGTCGAGCCCAACGGCATGAGGCTCTCATCTATGTTTAACCCTATGGGGCTTGGAGCTTTGCTCCCACCACCCCCCAGGGCTTTACTCCAAAACAAAAGAAACAATTTAAAATATCAAAAGGTTTCTACCCCCTCCTACATAATAAGTTCTTAATCTTCTGCTGTGTTAGTTTTACAGCCTCAGTAAGTACTTGATTTACTAACAGGTTCTGAAGTTAGGTTTCTATACGATGTTGTTGGGGTTAATGACCCTAATCACCCAATAACTTATTTAGTTCTTCATCACGATTAAACAGATCCTCTCTCCTATCCTTAGGCTTCTCATCAAAATGCATAACTTCCGCTCCGGTAGTCTTTAATTTTTATTTCCCAACTATAAAGCAATATTACAAGACCATTACAAGACCTTAAATATGGATGCCCCTACCCTCTACCTTACTCATTGCATTCAATGATCTCTTGTTTTGTTATATCGCTATTGGTTCCTTAGTCTTACGGGCTGGTTTGAAGTTACTGCATGTATGTACTATTAATGTGAAGGACGTAACTCCTAGCTTCCTTAATACATCATTAATTATGCGCATACATTTCTCTCTATTCTTACATATGCTACAGATGTCACTACCTAACGTAGCTTCACTAATGAAGTAACTCTTAAACCTAGGTAGGCGAATTTCCCTACTTAGTCTAGGCTCCATAATTAACCATATAATAAATCATTCTTCAGAGGTTTTATACCTTTAATACAGAGATTTACATGGAGATTATGGTCTCAAGAAGAAAATTCCTTAAGTACCTAATCGGTGGGTTAGCTGCTCTAGTTACCGGCTCGGTATTATCTAAGCTATTAAGCACTCAGGATGTTTCTGAGGGAACTGAAAAACCTACCGAAAAGTCTCAGGAGGTAATGACAACCTATCAATCACAAGCAACATCAACCACGATCCAAACAACATCAACGATGGGGACTACGGTAACGAGTAAGGTACTTAGTGTTAAGGTAGGTGACATAATAAAGTTACCACCACCTGACATTAAGTCAGGAATGCTTGTTGAGGAAAGTATAGCTAGACGTAGATCTATTAGGGAGTACTTAAGGAAGCCGTTAAACCTAAAGATGGTTTCTCAACTCCTTTGGGCGGCTCAAGGAATCACTGAGCCAAGGCTTAAGTTTAGGGCGGCCCCATCAGCAGGAGCTACATACCCTCTAGAGGTCTACGTGGCCTCTAAGGAGGGTGGTATTGAGGAGTTACCTGCTGGCATATATAAGTATGACCCCTACACACACAGCATTAAGGTGGTTAAGCTAGGTGATTTTAGTGTGAGACTCTATGAGGCAGCACTTAAGCAGAGATGGGTTCTTGAGGCACCAATAAACATAGTGATCACAGCGGTTTACGAGAGAACTACTAGGATTTATGGTGAGAGAGGTATTAGGTATGTACATATGGAGGTAGGTCACGTAGGTGAGAACATATATCTTCAAGCAATTGCCTTAGGGTTAGGTACTGTAGCCATAGGTGCCTTCTTTGATGATAAGGTATGGGAGATACTTGGCAACCCGCCCAATGAGCATCCATTATACATAATGCCCGTAGGGTATAGGGTTAGGAAGTAATCTAATGAATTAAGAATTAAGTACTAACATATTTAGGTCTCCTTATCCATGAAGACACGGCTACAGCAACTATGGTAAATACAGTTAGGTAAAGTATGAAGGACTTAACGCTAGGTACATGACTGCACCACCACATGCAGATCAATACTGCTATTAAGGTTACGTATAGTAAGGTAACTAAGGTTTTTTTGAAGGATATTTGAAAGGCTAAGGCGCTACCTAAAGCACCGTAGATAAGTATCACTAGGTACCTATAACCTTCACTGACGCTTAAGTAGGTGATCATGAAGGCTAAGACCCATACAAAAGCTAATGCCCTAGCTATCTTAACGTCCATAATAAACACTCAATGTATTTAAGGTATTTTAAGGTAATAAATCATAACTAACCTTAGACGTTAGTAAGTTCCAGAGGCACATGAAGGATTAAGCATTTATAGGTTGGTTAAATATTCATTTCTGGCTTAAACTTGTGTGGCCCGTTGAGGTGGGTAGCATGTTCGAAGTCCCACTAGCTACTCAAACAATACTTCAACCACCTAGGGATGTACAGTTAAGTGCAGGTATGGTCCTAGCCGCACTAGCCATAATAGTTTCATTCCTAGTGTTAGGTATACTGACTATATCCATAAAGTTG
>Ga0190367_1001139_pt1 | contig 16174 bp, 12 predicted proteins | sample 4872181011_MG_FD_171838 | JGI IMG/M metagenome (GOLD analysis project Ga0190367, IMG submission 171838) | Hydrothermal vent microbial mat bacterial communities from Southern Trench, Guaymas Basin, Mexico - 4872-18-10-11_MG | ecosystem: Environmental > Aquatic > Marine > Hydrothermal vents >...
GCACCAACATCTCCAACGTAGATAGGCCAGCTGTACCCGAGGGCTGCAAAGACCCCACTGACGTACGTCAGGTTGAGACCCGTGCTCACCGTGAACGTCAGCGTTACGTTGTCGCCGGGCTTGGCGTAGACGTATATCGGGTTGTCCAGCGTGCCTCTGGGAGCGAGCTTAACAAGCTCAACGGTACAGTTGAGTTCCTCTGGGAACACCGTACCGTTGAACAGTACGTTGTGCAGTAGCACCGTGTAGACGCCCGTCATGGCCGTGGTCCCCATCGGACTGGTGTCCATGTAAACCCAGTCGCTGGTCTCGTTCGTCCTCGTCTCCCACCCGAACACTCCTCCACCCCAGTACGGGCTCGTGGAGCTGTCTATGAACCTGTGGGTTGGGTCGAGGGCGAACATGTCCACGTCTGTCAGGTTGCCAGTCCAGCTGCATGTTACGAAGGCTGCCACTGTGGTCGGGTCGGTTATCTCGATAGGCCAGACCCTCCAGTCCCCGCTCTCGTACCGCCACATCCAGTCGAACAGGCCTCTAACCCTGTATGGGTCGTACAGCGCATCCCAGTCCGGTGGCGTGACCTCGACTGCAAGTGCGTCCTCGGGCACTACGAGTGGCACAACCACGGAGACGGGTATCGCTGTCACCACGTAGCCTCCGTCTGGCAGTGTGGCGTTCACGAGTATCTGGTACTCGTATACTCCCATCGGCTGGTCGGATGGAACTGTGAGCGTCGCCGTGAAGTTGGCTGAGCCCCCAGCTGGGACGGTGAGCGTGGAGGGCTCAACCGCTATGTTCTCATACTCAACTCTCTTCCAGAACTCGATGGTGAGCGTGAAGTTCAGCGGCCGCCACCACCAACCCTGCCTTAGATATATGACCGGAACACCGTCGCCCGCCCTGAGGTAACTAAGACCCGTGGCCACACGAGCCTCCTGGGTTGGACCCACGTTTGCGCTGTAGGATATCAGCGTAACCTCAGTCTCGTCCATCAAATTGTCTCCATTAGTGTCGTTCCAGATACCTACGTAGAGGTACAGAGGCCCGCACCACACGTCGCTAAATGACATGTTGAGGTAGACTACCATCATGTCCGCGTCCTCTGGAATGTCTTCGGGCGCCAGCTTCAGCACGTAGCTCGGATCCGTCAGGTCTGTGGTGTTCGTTAGCATGGTCGAGTTTATGAGTTCGTACGTCACGGGAGTTAGGCTGACATCCATGTCATAGGTATCGTCTAGGTTGGTCAGCGTGAACACCGCTGAAGAAGACTCGCCCGGCCTGACTATACCAGCAAACCAGCTCACGTCGCTCCATACCTCCGGCATGGCCTCAGGAGTCTGGTTGAAGTACAGATGTCCCGCAGCCCAGGCGTGCTCAACGAGCGGTTTAAGGTTCTCCCAGGAGGCCGTCGAAGACACCAGAACAGCCTCAGCCATACCGAGGGCCAGTGCAGAGGCCCTGTATGCGTTTATCCTACCGGCTCCCTGAACGAGCGGGTCGTAGCCGAGGTCGTCGGCAGTCGACTTGATTATCAGCTTAACCATCTCTGGAGTTGGGTCTTCTCCATGCGCGATTCTGTACGCCTGTATTACGAGAGCCGACACTCCAGCCGTCACGGGGGTGGCCATGCTCGTCCCGCCGAAGATGTCCCAAGCCTCTGTACCGTCCCATCCATACACGTACCATACTGGTAGAGCCGCCGCGTCGAACGCTCCCACAGCCACTACATCGGGTTCAACGGTGCCCAACGGCGTCGGCCCTCTGGCGCTCCAAGGTATGACCTCGTCCCTTAGGCCTCCAGCATACCCGATGTAAGGCCATGTAAGACTGTAGTACCATTCTGAGAAGGACATTTCCGTGGATGCTCCGACGCTTATGGGCAGGAATCCGTATCCAGGTCCAGTGACGGTTCCGTAGCCGGGTCCTCCGTTGCCGAGGGCGTGTACTACAACCGTGCCGGGGTAGTCTGGGTCGAGTAGGCCTGGAACCATCAGGCAGTCCTCGAGTATCGTTAGGACATCGTACCAGTGCATTCTGTTCATGGCGAACCACTCAGCCCACTCGCTTATGCCCCACGAGTTGCTTATCACGTCGGCCTTATGGTCGCCCGTGTACGTCCAGACACCCCAGACCGTCCCGTAGCCAGCGACCTCGGTCCAGTTTCCGGTTCCAGGAACAAGGTCGAAGCCCGCAGCCCAGAGGAGTCCTTCGATGACGTCTCCGATGAACAGGGATGTAACTGCCATCAGGTTAGCCTCGGGAGCGACTCCCCAGCCTACGTATGGATGGCCGGCTCCCGTAGACCATCCATACTTCCCTGCGGCTACGCTGGCGCAGGATGTTCCGTGTCCGTAGAAGTCGTAGACTATGGAGACGTAGTTGCCTTCATCATCTATGGGTTCGAGTATTCCTCCCCTCTCATCTTCGTTCGGACATGCTTGCCATACGTCGAGGAAGTGGCCGAGGGAGCCTATCGACACGTCGTTCACACCATCTCCGTTGAGGTCCATGGCGATTATCGGGTTTGTTGCATTCACTGCTGGGTCGTTGGAGAAGCTCCCGTCTCCCAGCAAGTCGAAGTACACTGTGTCATACACACCGTCTCCATCCGCGTCTACGACTATCTCAAATGTGTATACAAGCCACCAGCCCCAGAGCTCCACAACAGCACCGAACTTGCACGTCTCGCCAGCCTCCAGTATACCAGTAACGTTATAATCGAACCCCACAGTCATGCCGGTGATGTTTGAGAGCCTGACGACGGTGGAGTTACCGTAGTAGAAACCGAATATGCTGAGATACATGTATGGATCTGCATCAGTAGTGTTTATGTATATGTAACCGTCCATGCCTTCATAAGCCACGACCGTGAGGTTAGTTATCGCCAACCCCAATGCGTCAGCGTCGAGTGAGGCGGACATCCCAGCCGAGTCCCTAGCTATGTAATCTGGATAGCTTAGGGCGAATGAGCCGAAGTCCACGCCTGTGTCGACTATGGCTATGGTGACTCCCGAGCCATTAACCTTGAGCTCATCCTGCGCGTCTCTCGCATATATAGCATCGAGCGTACTCCACATCATCGGTTCCGGTTTTAGGTTCCTGCTTTCCCCATTGTATTCTTCAGGACTTTGGAAGTCAGGCGAGTAGTCTCCGATCCACACCAGGTGATCCTCGACGTTTTCCATAAGTGAAGTAAGGTCGAAGCCTATCTGGTCACTGAGGTCTACGTCTCTCAAAGCTATTACTACACCGTCAATCGACAACAATTTCTCCAGATCATTGGGAGTCACCACACCCAGCGCTAGGTAGAAGCTTCCAAGGTTTGGTACAACCCTGCAGGAGAACATGTGCTTGGCGATGTCTGCCGCGGGTACGTCGTCCCTGACGGCGAGTATCACCCTGGTAGGCCCGCTTATCTCGTGCAGGGTTGGGTCAACGTACCTACCCTGCCTCTCAAAGTAGGCGTCTGCCTCAGAGACAACCTGCTCTATCAGGGGCTCATACGCCTCCGAAGGCAGCTTCTCAGCGTCCTCGACGACAGTTGTCGGAGAGGGCTTCTTCACGTAGGCGAACGCTGGCGAAACCAAGCTAACAGTCAGTAGCAACGTGACTAAGATTACCAAGAGATAACTCTTATTCATGTCTATCACCGACAACTTTCCCGATAAAACATTTTTCAAAAACAACGTATATAACATTTTACGGCTGGTACTCGAACTTAGCACGGAAGGACTCCTATAGGAAGGCTGTAACAACAGGCATAGACTAGGAGGGCTTTGGAAAAGTTTCTTAACAGCGGTTCCTCGGTAGTTAAGGTGCTACAGGCCGACGAGGTCGAGGCTGGGCGAGAGTTGCGGGAAGCGTCAGGGTTGTCGGAGACAGGTTTTTGACCCGTGGGATTCCTCTCCTTCTGTGCACAATCCCCGGGCTGCGTGGCGGTGGCAGTATGTTCAAGGTTACCTTGATGTACGCGTCGATGGCTTCGGAGTCTTCACCGTCGAGCAGTCCGTTTCCCTCTACAGTCAGCGGTCCCGACAGCACGTCGTACACTATTTCGAGCGCGTAGTACTCGGGGCCCGTTCCGTTTATGTCGTAGTGTTCGTGTTGATAGGGGGGAGGAACCCATATGCCGATAACGCCCTCTGGGAAGGAGACGTCGTTGTCCCATGCGTCTATGACGACCCGTACGTAGCGTACGCCGTCGTCCGGTATGTCCATCACCGTGTGGATCCAACCCCAGGCCTCGGTAGCGGCAACCCAGGATACGCTGGTGATGTAACTCTTGTAGGGAACCCACTCCCCATCGCGGTACAGGTACACGTCTATGACTAATTCTGGGTCTCCAGGGTCTCCGAGGGGGTCTCCGCTCCTCCATTCCTTCCAGTAGTCTATGCTTATTACGAGGCGGGCGTCGTACAGCGGGAATAGGTCTTCCCCATCCGGGTGGCCATCGCCGTCCGTGTCCGGGTTAGCCGTATCCGTTCCGATAACCCACTCCTGATAGTTCGTTAGGCCGTCTCCATCTATGTCGGCCTCCATCCAAAGTGGCGAATACGGAACGAAGTAGAGCGACAACACGGCTATTACAACTATCCCCACAGCGATGGCGAATTTACCTCCCATGAGGCGACCATTACAATTTTTCTTCAGCCAATTTTTAACCTTTTTTGTGACTGTTTTTTCAGAAAAAGAGAGGTTGTGAATGAGGATCTTACTGAATGGTTGCTGGCCTCATACTCTGGACCAGTTCCTCTATCTGTCCGAGCGTCAGGAGTTTGGGATCTCCCCCTATGCTGTACCTGATTCCGTCTATCCAGACATAGATAACAGGTGCAGTTTCACCCCTCTTCTCTCTTGATCGAAGGTTCATAACCGGTACATCCATCTTAATCGCCACAGGCCAGCCATTTATCTCTAAAACGTATTCGTTCTTTCTGTAATAAAGCTCCTTCAACCTCTCTAGAGAGGGGGGTTCTCCGGGCGAAACCTGCATCACGAGTTCCGCCGTCGCCGGATCCTTGTTGCCGTGGCTGTCCCACACGATGACGGCCACGAAGGGGCCACGCTTGAGGTAGACGGCTGTGATTTCCAAACCGTCTGGAAGTTGGGTTGGAAGGTACAGCGTCGCGTTATGTTCCGCCATGTACTCGATAAGCTCCTGCAAGGAGACCTCTTCTGCAACCCGTAGGAAACACGGCTCCCTGTAATGAGGTGGTTCTTTTGGAGGCTTCTCGACAGGTACACAACTAGGTAGAGTGAAGCCTGCGATTAATGCCACGGTCAGCAAGGCAGCTATGAATGGAATCAACCTAACCTTCATCTTCATCACCTGTAAAGCGTGAAATAGTCTCTAAGATACTTGGCTGGCGGATGCATACTCCATACAGAGATTAGGATGTCTAACCTTTATTTTTTCGGTTCATGTAACCTGGTTAGTCTCCTTATGGTGCGGCCGCCGGGATTTGAACCCGGGATCCTCGGCGTGGAAGGCCGATGTCCTAGTCCAGGCTAGACGACGGCCGCCATTATGGTTTTTCGTGTGGGGTTAATTAAGGCTTCTTCGCCGCATTCTGGTCACGTCTCCCTCACAAATTATTGTGCGGTGTGCTTGTTCTTCGTTGGGACGGAGGTTTGGGGAAAAGAAGAAGGGGTTCTGTTAGAAGTTTTCTTGCTTGCTGGGGCGTTGTGTTATTATGAACCTGCAGTATGGGTCTCCTTTGGCTATGCACTCTGTTTCGTTGACCATGCATTCTGCTTCGAATATCGTCTTGAACGCTCCTTCGAGGTATCCTCTGAAGAAGTAGCTTTTGGGTTCTTTTAGTTTTCCCTTGAATGGTAGGCACTCGAACAGTTCGTAAACCCTTATGACGGCTTCGTTCCTTCTCTCGTCGAACACCTCGACTTCTGGAATGTCCCAGCCCTTGGCCATAACTTCCTTGAGTACAGCGTCGAGCGCCTGACGCTTCTCCAGCCCGTATTCCGTCTTTAAACTTCTCAGCACTCCTCATACCGCCTTCTACACTCATGTTGCGGATTATGATCGCTGCGCCGGACCCGAATGTCTCGAAGAGCCGGTTGAAGGCCCTGCTGACTCCTTCGACCTTAAAGAGCATGTACTTCTCACCCATGAGCATGACCGGGAAACATAACTCATCCATGGCCAGTCCCCCAACCCTCTTGGAGAACTTGACGTCCAATACTACGTCAACCTCCTTTAGACGCTCAACCACGTCCTCGACGCTGAACTCCGTATCGGTCATGTCTACGAACGAGCTCCACACAGCTACCTCGTTTGAGGCTTTAGCCCTCAGGAAGCTGGACAACACGTTTATCCCCATACCCGCCACGACGCCTAAAATCTTGGCGAGAGCTCCAGGGGAGTTAGGGAAGAATACACTGATGTTGATAGGGTTTGTAGAGTAAGCCTGAGTTACCTATACAAGGCCTACAGCATACTTGAGACTCGCACATCCCTAGTCAGCAGGAAGGTCTCTGACGGAGCACGCAGACCACGCCTAAAAACCTCATAATAGCCAACTACTCCAGAAAGATAGCAGTGCTTTCTTACTAAACCTTTACCATCCAATAAAGAGGTGGATCGAAAAGGGAGATTGAAGCTTTAGATGCTAAAGCTTGAGTAAGGGAACGCGGCATCTTTACCTTGTGAGAGCTTCGAAACCGGTCGGGGAGGCTAGACAGATCGACGTGGCTCCGACTGTCGCCGAGGTTCCAGGCCTTCCGTTCACCTGCGACGGAAAACCCATAGAAGAAATTTTTGGCCCTTGCCGACCGTGTCGAGAGGGTTTCATTGATAATAGTCGACAGCCTGGGCTACGGGGAGTACCTAAGCCACAAGCATCTACTCCCACACCTGTCGTCGATGGAGACGCAGGGACTCTTCTTCCGCTGTTTGGTCTACAGCCACTCGACCACACCCTCCATAGCCACCATCCTATGCGGCCTAAAGCCCGAACACCATCGCATCACGAAGACCGAGGAAGCCTACACCAGCACCCTCAAGTGCCTCCCCGAGGTCGCCCACCAACACGGCTTCAGAGTCGCGGTCGTCATGGAGAAGCACGGAGCCCTATCGTTCCACGGACGTGCCGACACGATCAAACCCGTCGCCGACAGACCCGACGTCGTGAGCTTCGACGAAGAGGTCTGCCGCAACGCGGTAAGCGTCATCGAAGACTTCGACCCAAACCTACTGGTCGCACACTTCAGATCCCTGGACAAGCTGGGCTTTAACCCCGAGACGGTCAGACACCTCGGCTCAACCCTAGACAAGCTGTTCCGCCCAACGCGTAAAGACACCCTCGTCCTGGTATGCGGCGACCACCCACCACACAGCAGAACAGATGAAAGACATGTAGCCCTAATAGCGTTCAAAACCTGAATCCGACACCACCTTATACTCCATCTGCCTCCCTTTGCTGTCGAAGACCGCCACGTCCTCCTCAGACCTGTAGGGATACGCGACGATGATCATTATCCTCCCGTAGAATTTGTTCAAATCTGTCGCAGACGGCCTCAGAACGCCTGAAGGGTGTGAATGGGCCGTGTCCACAACGGAGAAATCTATAGGAAGCATGTATAGGGGGAAGCTCGAAAAACCGAAGCCATGAACCGCGAACGGAGGTATCTCAACGTCGTCGACTGTGATTCGACCCCCACTTACGCTCCCTTTCAGGAGGAGTATCCCCTCCCTGGGGTGGCAAGCCCTCGCGTAATTCGGTACGCTCTCTATGACTGAACGCCCAGCGACAACCTCCCTTCCCAAGACACCCCAGCCTCCTCCCACTATAAGACGACGATCTTTACAGTAAACCTATTCCTAATCAGCCAGCCGAAAATAGGATGCTGCGTTAAATTTAACGGTTACACAGGAGAGTTGAAAATGGAGATCGGAGGCAACAAATGTGAGCGGGGGTTTCTGGGAAGGCGTCCTGTGGGGCATGGGCTTCTGCAGGGACGAAGAAAAGGAGCGCAAGAGACGCAGCAAGAAATGCCCCTACCGCGAAAGGCGGATCCTGGTGGACGCAAAGTACTGCCCATACTGCGGAGCGAAACTCTAAACGAACCGAAAACTCGAAAAAGAGCTTTAACGTACGCATGTGCTCAAAACTCGCACACCTCTTGAAACCAGATTTTGCGCGAAACCTTTGATGCGGGTTACTGAAAAAGGTTTTTGCGTTTTCAGAACCTTTTTGAGGATGGGTGTGACAGTTGAGGCTATACCTGGTCCAGCACGGCGAGGCTAAGCGTAAGGAAGAGGACTCAGCCAGGCCTCTAACCGACAGGGGTAGGGAGGAGGTTGAGCGCGTAGCATCCTACGCAGCCAAGATAGGGGTGAAAGTCAAGAGAATACTGCACAGCGGGAAGCTCAGAGCCCAGCAGACGGCGGAGATCATGGCCAAGCACCTTAAGCCCCCGAAGGGTGTGGAGAAGACGGATGGGCTGGAGCCGCTCGCTGACCCAAAGGCGTGGGCTGAGAGACTCAAGAAAGTCGAGGAGAACCTGATGCTCGTTGGACACCTACCCCACCTAAGCAGGCTCACAAGCCTCCTCCTCACCGACAGGGAGGACGTGGAGCTAGTCGCGTTCCGGATGGGCGGCATAGTCTGCCTCGAAAGAGACGAGGAGGGAAAGTGGAGGGTACAGTGGATAATAAGGCCCGAAACCCTGCCATAAACCCTGGGAGGAGAGAATCGTTAACGGAGTATGCAGTCGTCTACGTGACCACGTCGAACTTAGAGGAGGCCAGGAAGATCGCAGAAGCCGTGGTCGAGGAGAGGCTGGCCGCCTGCGCAAACATCTACCCAGAGATAAGGTCCATCTACTGGTGGCAAGGAAAAGTCGAGGAAAGCGGCGAAACGGCGCTCATACTGAAGACGAGGAGGGAGCTCGTCCCGAAGGTCGTCGAGAGAGTGAAGCAGCTCCACAGCTACACAGTGCCATGCATCATAACTCTACCCATAGCCGAGGGAAACCGAGAGTTCCTCGAATGGATAAGGGGCGAAACAAAAACTGAAAACCAAGCCTAACAGAAACAGAATCCACCTCCACTTAGAAGAATCACTGCCTCCAAACCTCTCAACACTTCCCCTTTCTGGGATTTTCAATTTAAACTCCGAATTCCTTCTGTATTTGGCTCTCCTTTTATCGAAAGACAGATATAGTAAGTCATTATTAATTCAAAGTAGTCGTAGTCAGGGATTTAATGATGATAGTGACTGAGGATACTTTAAAAGACTTCATATTGGCCTACTTGAATAAATTACATACACTAATACAACAGGTTAAACGAACATATCCTACTACAACCCTTGATCTATTATTTCCGGAATTTATTGTGAAACCATTTCACATTAAAGCAGTTATATCTCATAGACATGGCGTAGCCATAGAATTCATTAAGCCTGTAGATAAGATTACTATTGAAGTTGTCAGAACGGATAAAAGGATTGATGAAATGATACTCCCAAGATTATCTGGTGGAAATGAATCGGTGTTTTGCATAAACGGATCATTTGTTATAATAAGTAGTTTAAATATAATTTCGAGAGATTTCTACACAAAATATAAAGATGTTATAGAAGCTTTAACACAAGCGACAAACCTCATAGTAGGGCATAACATGGGTTATGTAGTCAAGGTTATTAGGGGTGATGTTAAATTAGTCGATATTTCAATAGCATATAAAGAGAGAGGCCAGTATAAGATTAAGAAAATACCATTTCTATGGATATTTGGAGCTAACGATGAAAAATTGTTCAACAGAGGAACAGCTGAAAATCATGCCCTCTTAGATTTCCAAAGATTTTTGTATAGGTTGGCTCCACGTATATCCATTGAGGCTTTGTCGTACATAGTAAGAGAATATGATAAGCTGGTGACAAAAGAAGATGTAAAAGAGGAAGAAATAATAAATTTTCTTTATCATAATCCGTTCATTTTAGCTCTAGACTGTACTCATATAGAGAAAAAACCAAAGCTTAATCATAAATACATACCAGACTTTGTAATTCAAACATCTACTGACTATTTCATAATAGTTGAATTAGAATCGCCTAGAAAGAAATTATTCACCAGTGAAAAAGGATTTCCTGAGCATAAAGATCTAAGGGATGCTAGAGCACAAATTGAAAGATACCTTGAATTTGCAAGGAATAACATATATTATCTAAATCAACGGTATCCGAAAATAAAGACTGGGAAAATTCGTGGGCTTTTAGTAATAGGACTTAAATCTCGAATGTCTGAGGACGAAATAGATAGATTGAAATCTCTAAATAGTCGTCTTCACGACTATGAAATAGTAACTTATGATGAGCTTTCCTATAGGATAAAAACTTTTGTAAAACTATTGCTATTAAGATTTGGTCTGTATACAATATAAATATCAAATTAGGAGTTCTGTGCCATCAGGCCCATTAAGGAGGGGGACATGAGACGGAGGGTTAAAGGTTTGGGATACGGTCAGCTCTTCTTAGGAACTCCGTTCACAGCCTCCTTGGTGAGGGCGTAGGCCTTCCTGTAGCTCATCTCCTCATCGACGAGGACCTATGATGGTTATGTAGCCATATGAGTGTCTTCAGCAAATAAAGTGGAGGGAATAAAGCGGCCTTACTTGCCTGACGCGACCACGCTCCTTATACGTACGGCCGGCGCGTAGTAGCCCTCGTACTCCTCCAGCTCACGGCAGAAGGCGTCCATAGGACCCCTCATGGCCTCGAAGAATCGAGAGGAAATCATCACACCCGAGACGGGCCTAGTCAGCTCTCCACCCTCTATCAGGTAGCCGTGCGTCACGTTCGCATTCAAGAAGCCTCTCACAGGGTCGGAAAGCCACTCCCCTATGGTCTCGACCACGTAGAGCCCTTCACGCGTGTCGGCTAGGAGCTCCCCGAAGCGCCAATCACCGGGCTGCAGTATCAGACAGTTCGGAGCTGGCTGAGGCCGAGAGCCGTAGCCAGCCCTCCAGGCGTTGCCGGTCGAGGTGACACCCTCCCGCTTGGCCCAATAATCGTCGTAGAGGAACGACTTGAGAACACCCTTATCCACCAGCACGGTCTTACGCGTGGGTAGCCCCTCGTCATCCAACTCCCTAGACCTGAAGCCGCCCGATAAGGTGCCGTCATCCACGAGGGTGAAGGACTCGGAAGCCACCTCCTGACCCAGCTTGTCAGCCCAGGGAGAACGCCCCTCATGCACAGCGTCGGCCGTGAGGGTCCCGGAAAACATGGTCGCCAAGATGGAGGCCATGACTTTACCCCTGACAACCACGTCCATCTTACGCGTGGGCAGTTTCCCAGCCTTGAGAAAATCTAAGGCCCTCTCAGCCGCCTCTGAGCCCAGCTTACCGAAATCTATGGCCGATAAAGCTCTAGCATAAGCTGACTCGCTAGCTGTCGCACTCCTCCCCACCTCCTCAGCCGATACCTTAACCCAGACGAAGGCCCCTGTCTCAGCCCGGCTGATCTCCTGCCCATAGCAATTTACGATTCCTACGAGGGAGCGACCAGCCTTCAACATGCCCCTGGAGGGCTTCACGTTTCTCCTGAGCGCCTCCACGGCGTCGGCAAGTTCCTCAACACACCCCACCAACACGTCTGGACTCAAGTCGGCCGTCTCCTTATCGAAGAGACCGGGGACAGACGACCTTCCGAATTCGCTGGGAAGAGAATGCCAGTGCTCGTCTTCCTTAGATGCTTTGGCTATCCTGACTGTTTTCTCAGCCGTTCTCCTAACGTTATCTAAGCTTAATCTGGAGGTAGAGGCCATGCCCAACTTCTTGCCAACCACGGCCCTTACCCCCAAACCCATCGAGGAAGAAACCCTGAACGACTCCACCTTGCTTGTGAACATCGTCTCAGCCGAGGTTGAATCCACCAGGTAGGCTTCTGCCTCGCTAGCACCGGTCCTGAGGGCAGCCTCCACAGCCGCTCGACCTAACTCCAAGAGCTGGCTAGGTTCAGGCACCCCCCACCACCATCCTGCCTATCCTTACGGACGGGCCGCCGAGACCCACGCGAACCGTTTGGTCGTATTTGCCGCAGCCTCCGAAGACGGAGGTGCGTAACTCTACCTCGCGGCCTACAGCCTCCACCAGTCTAAGGGCTTCAAGGATGTCGCCGCTCATGGCTACACCCCTTACCAACTCGCATATCTCGCCGTTCCTTATCACGTGCGAGGGACCAGCCCTGAAGGTGAAGGTGCCCATACCCGGATTCACCTCCCCGCCCCTACGCGAACGTCCCTTAAGGAAGTAGCCAAATTTTATGTCCTCGACCAACTCATCGAGAGCGTAGCCACCCGGCTCCATGTAGTAGTTCGTCTGCCTGACGATCGGGAAGTTGGCGAAGTCTTGAGCCCTACCGTTGCCGGTAGGTGGGAGAGAAAGCTTAGCCGCTACTTCACGAGAGGTAAGGAAGGACCTTAGCACACCACGCTCCACCACAACCGTCCTGCCTTTGAGCACACCCTCGTCGTCAAAAGGTACGTACATGCCGCCGGGAGCAGTGCCCTCATCCACTATTGTCACCTGCTCACTCGCAACCATCTGACCCAACCTTCCCCTCAACACAGAGTCACCCGAGACCACCAGATCACCCTCGGTGGCATGGCCGAAGGCTTCGTGGATGAGCAAGCCCATAAGACGACCGTCCACGACGACAGGGTAAGCGCCAGCCTTGGGACTCCTAGTCTTAGCCGTCTCCACCGCGAGGAGCGATATGTCCCTAGCCTCCTCAGCCCAATCCACTTCTTTCACCAACTCCCAGCCAGCACAGGCCGAATGATCGTCCCAGGTCCTCTCCATACGACCTTCATGCTCTGCCACGGAGCTGTACATGATGCCAGTCATCGTCCTGTCGAGCGATAGCCTAGTCCCTTCCGTGTTGGCAAAGTAGAGACACTCCTCCACAGCGCCGAGGTAAGCTGTCGCGTTCTTCACACCCTCCACGGACAACGCTTCACGGTTCATGTCCACGAGAAGTTCCACCTTCTCCTCCGGCGGCACGTCCACAGGCCTGACCCTACAGGGCGAGCTGAAGGACCGCTCCACAGCCTCGACCTCAGCCAACTCTACCCGCTTAGTCCTCCTAGCCGACGAACGCGCGATCTTGAAGGCCCTTTCAACCGCCTCACGCACCGCCGACTTCTCTAAGCACGTAGTGGACGCAAGACCCCAAGAGCCATGAACTACGACACGCACACTCAGGCCGAGAGACTCGGAACTCTCGTAGGAACGCAGAACCTTGTTCTCCACAAACACGAACTCGCTCCTGACTGCCTGTATCCTCACATCAGCTTGCTCAGCGCCGAGACGTGCAGCTTCCTCGAGAACCGATTTCGCCAGGTCCTCGTAACGTTCACTCACGTCCTCATCCTCCACCCTTCAGTAAAGGGGTTTTCGTTCTTCAAGCTTCCGAGAGCCGTCGGCCATATCGAGTCTCTGTAGAGTAACCATCCTCTCATCATCAAAGAGGTCGGCAGGCTTAATACCGGGTTGCTGAAGCCTCCACCTGTTAGCAAGTGTAAAGAAAATGGAGGTTTATGGAAACGCCGTTCTCTCAACCCTCTCGTATATCGGTATGCCCTTCTTGGCTATCTCCGACAGAATCTTTTCAACCTCTCTAGGCGAGAAACCCTCACCCGTAATGACACCCTTAGTCTCTATCTCTCCCTTACCCAACAACGTGGCCACCGTTGAAGCCGGCGTACAAGTTAAGTAGGATGTCGTCGTCGAACCCGGCACTCTTTCATGCGCCTTCTTTAAGGTCATGTAGAACCACAGAAGATGTCTAACTTCCTTACCTCCTTTCTCGCCCTTAACATCCACCACACCGTATGCACGTTGATCTACCAGTATTCCCTCTTCAATCTTCTTCTTGTACTCCTCGATGAACAGAGTCTTCGGGGACAACTTTATCAGCACGTCCCTGGGAACAACCTTCACTCCATCGACATCGATGGGCTCTGTGCTGGTTAAACCCATCTCAACGATCTCCTTCTGAACCTCCCAATTTGCGGGGGCCCACTTGAAGTCTGCGTACCTTAGGCCCTTATCCTTGAAGAAGCGTCCCATGTAGTGAGGTTCCTCGTGGGCGTGGTATATGCACGTCTTCTTGTTCGACCCGACGTCTGGAAACACCTCCACCAGGTTTGGGAACTCGTACTCCTCGACGCCGCTGAACGGAGGCACAGTCTTGAACTTCCCGTCCATGAACACAGTCGGAGGACACGCGATGTCGTCCCACGCCACTTCAGGAGACCAGAACGCTATGGGCTCCTTGGACTTAACTTCTCCATACAGCCTAACCCTAACCTCATAGACATGGTCAAGCCTGTCAGCCGCGTATTTTGCAAGGACATCTGTGAGACCCGGACTCACCCCCATTCCCATCACAGCAGTCAACCCGGCTTTCCTATACTCATCACTGTATCCGAGCTGTTCGTCGATGGTCTCATACATGGACGCTAGATCCAAGTAATTCGCCCCACTCTTCAGGGCCGCCCTCACTATCGGGATGTTAAGCCATGGTAATGCTGCATTAACTACCACATCCACACCCTTCGTAACCTTCAACAAATCCTCAACGTCCGAGGCGTCGACCTTATGTACCGACACCTTATCGCTCTTAAGGTAGCCAGCCAGCCGCTCAGCGACATCCAACCTCTTGTCCGCAACTCTGACCTCCTCAACATCAGGGTTCGCCACAAACATAGCACACAGAACCTGCCCCTGAACACCAGCACCTATAAGAGCTATCTTCATCGTCTCCCCGGATTCGAGTAAACTAGGATACCTTTATACTTTGCCCAAACCTGCCAGAACTGCTGACACTACCGAGCAACGGAGGCTCATTTCGAGGTCGCCATGTAGCTCGCCGCCAGTATGAGGGCCCCTCCGACGAGAGTTTGGACTGTGGGGGCCTGGGCCAGGAAGACGGCTCCGAAGACCGTCGCGCTCACAGGCTCCAGGTAGGTTAGAACCATGGCCTTCTGGACCCTGGTCAGGCTGAGACCCTTCAGGTAGAGAGTGACCGCGAAGCCCGTGTTGAACGCTCCTAAGCATATAAGGAAGACCCATGAGATGGGATCGGACGGCAGGCTTGCACCCACCAGCGACGGAGAGAGGATGACGGCGGCCGTCATGTAGGAGTACAGCGCCGCGACCTCGCTGGAGACGCGTGTCAAAGCCTTCTTGGACGCCACGACGAAGCCCGCGTACGCCAGGCCTGCGAGGACGCCAGAGACCACCCCCACAAGGTTCAGGTTCTGGACGTGGAATCCATGCCGGAACGTCATCACAGCCATCCCAGTCACGGAAATCGCCAACGCAAACACGGCGCTCCTCTTGAGCCTCTCCTTCAGGAACACGAGTGCCAGCAACGTGGCGAACACGGGCGCCATGTAATTCAGGAACACGGCGCTGGCTATGGGGATCAGTTTCATCGACTCGAACAGAAGCGACCAGCCAATCGCCAACAAAACTCCCAGAACCGCCAGACACCTCCAGCTCCTCAACGCCCCAACCATTTCACGCCTCCTAGTCAAAAACGCCAGAGGAATCAACACCAGGCTTGCGAACAGAACCCTGAAGAAGGCTATGACGGGAGCGTCCAGGGGAACCAAGTTCACGAACACGCCGTTAGAGCCCCAGATAACCGCCGCGAACGCGACGTACAGGCATCCCAGCGTCTCGGACCTCGACACCCACGCCCCCTCCATATTAAGGCCTATGAAAATAAACGTTTAATTTGGTTGGTGAGAGACTTTCTGACAGATGCCGAAAACTATTCCAGACACGAATCAATGGATCAGGCTACTAACAGAAGCCCTTGCGATAGTCGTTATCATTCGGTGGAGCGCTACTCGCTGTGAAGGCCCCCTCACTATTAGTGGAACATTTCTATACCGAAGAAGGTGGTCGGGTCTACGAGATTAGGTGCGTTACAAGATCCCCCACCCTACCAACAATAATCATTAGTTTTCGGTGCGTCAACCCTTGCCATGGCCCTTGTAGGATATCGACATCTTAGCCTCCTAAACCTCGTTATGCTTAGGCCTAATCGTTACCTGGCTGACATACCCAGTTCTCGGCCTCATTTCACTTATACATATAGCCATGTACGGCTTCCCCACTTGGTTGGCTTGTTTGGGTAGT
>Ga0190367_1001140_pt1 | contig 16165 bp, 16 predicted proteins | sample 4872181011_MG_FD_171838 | JGI IMG/M metagenome (GOLD analysis project Ga0190367, IMG submission 171838) | Hydrothermal vent microbial mat bacterial communities from Southern Trench, Guaymas Basin, Mexico - 4872-18-10-11_MG | ecosystem: Environmental > Aquatic > Marine > Hydrothermal vents >...
TCTTAGTTTCTGCATCACAATTTGTTCCTGCAACACGTAGTATGCAAGCCTTCATCGATGTACTTATAATTTATAAAGATTTAAAAATTCCTCCTCCACGAAATGAAGATTGCCTGGTACAACAATTGCATATGGTGGTTTGCCAAAATCTTTATTTTGTAGCTTTGCTACAGGTGCATAATAGAATTTGGGATCTATACCTACTCTGCAAGCCACAACAATATGAATATCTCTAGTAAAGACATTCTCCCTTCTTATTTCCTCAATCTTTAGGAGTATTTCCATAGCATCGTTAGGCGTCATGTTTTTCGTTACGTCGAGTAGAAGCAATGTGTGCAACCCCAATTTCCAATTTTCCTTTATAACATCGTAAGGAGTCTCTGGGATGGTGCCTCTGTAGGGAAATGCTACGGTAGCTGTTCTACCAAACTTATAAAGGCTTAACCCGCATTCGGCTATTGCTGAGAATATGCTTGCGTTATGCACAACCTTACAATCAACCTCTCGCTTCTTAGCCTCCAGCAATACTGCTGAGTGAGTGGTAGCCGCTAAGGGATCTCCTGGCACCATAATTACAACTTTTTTATCCTTAGCTTCTCTAACCAGAAATTTACTATTTTCCTCAAGATTACTGCGTTTTAGCACAATGAAATCTCTCCCTATAATTTTCTTAAGTCCTTCCAAATCGAAAATATTTGTATAACTCTCAACATAAAGTCTATCTGCCGCTTTTATTTCCTTAAGACCTTCAATCGTCAAGTCCTCCGGCTTAAACCCAAGACCAACGAATACCAACATAAAATTTTTATTTTTTATGCTTAATTAGATAAAAACCAACTATAATCATGAAAATAGCTGCAACTGCACTTATAACAGCAATAGCGCTTCTACCTGATTCCTTCTCAGCCAATTTTTCTTCAACTTCTTGCAAATTTTTATCCCAGTAAGAAGTATCGCTAAGAATCGCAACAAACCCACCTCCGCAACCTCTTACACCTCCAACATTAACTGCATAAACACCAGTTGACCCTTCTCTGACGTTGATCCACATGTTTCCTGCAATACCCCATTCTGCAAATTCAACTATTTTTCTAATTTGATTTTCAGTCAAGTTTATAGCTCCAATACTTTTGAGCTTTCTCAATTCTTGCTCAGTAATATTTTTTGCATCGAGATTTTTGGGATCATCCCAAAATTCGCAGGATTCGTTTAAAAACTTATGCACAGTAAAGTTTTTGACGGCAATTTGCAATCTTACCCCGTTGTCAAAAACGTAAAGAAGTATAGGCTTTTTATCGGTATAGTAAGCGGAAATATTCCCCCTGACGCCCCAAAGCTGCCCGTATGGTTTAACATTAGCTTTTTTATAGGCTGCATCTATCTTTTCAAAACTTAATGGCACATGAATCTCAATTGCACCTCTGTCACAAGTATATCCAGTACCTATGCATCCAAAACCAGCTTTCTCCAGAGTGAATAAAACTACTAGTAAAGTTACCAGTTGTTTAACAGTGGTAACCCTCTTCATAACATATAGTACACAGCTTTTTTATTTAATCCTATCCTTTCAGGCGTAAAAAGACTCTGCAAAAAATATAAAGAAAAAAAGAATGACTACCTAAAATTAAGATAGATAAACCTTAGCTGCTAATATACTTGCCACTACTGCTAAATAACCACCTCTTCTCTTTAGCGAATTGCATAGCTTAACAACTTCACCTTTGCTGTACTCTTCCTTATTTTCCAACGCGTTTTCCTTGATACATTCTAAAAATATAGCTTCAGCTTCTCTCTTATTATGACATACTCTGTTTATACTTTCGATTATTTCATTTTTTCTCATTTCTTCGACTTCGCAGCTTCTATAGCTTTTGTTAGAGTTTCCAAATCTGTCTCAGCTAGTATTTCAGCTACTCTTCTAACCACAATATCTTTCATCAGCAGAATTCCTGTTGCTACAAGAACAGCATTTGCTAGTGTCATTGGAACATAAATTTTTTTAAGCATAACTTTGAATGCTCCTCCAAAGCCTATATAGCTACCGTTTATCTCTTTAGGTGCTATAGGCGTTTCAGCTGCAAAGGCTTTTGACATACTTTCAGCAAATCCTGGATATTTCTCTTGTATCGCTTCGAACACTGGAACGTATACTTGGATGTGTATTGTTTCCCACAGAATTATTGCCAGAACCGCTAGGTATATTTGCTTCTTACTCATTTTAATTACGTTGAAGTTTTTATATTTAGCCAAGTACCACGCTATTATTCCTGCTGAGATTGTTGCTAGACCGCAAGCAACTGCCGTCCATCCTCCTAAGTGTATTCTATACAAACCTCCGATTAAACCTACTATTAAACCCTCAACTGGCCCTATAATGAATGCGGCTAGGAAAGCAATTGCATCTCTAACATTAACCCTTGCTCCTGCAACAACCAATGCAAATTCACTTGCAGCCATAATAAGCAACGAGAACAAGGCTGTTGCTACAATTCTCCCGACTAGTGGTTTCTTGGGACTAACCAAGAATTCTGCAACCTCTTTTTTCTTTGACAGTATATATACAGCCGCTATTGTTGTTGCCACTAGGATCCAGAGGGACCATAAAGTTATGATTATTTCTGACATTTTACCCCCCTTAGAATTTTATTTGGTTGTTAGTATTTATTATTTATTAGGTTTTCGTAAAAATGTAAAAATGGGTTGAGAATTTTTTATTTTTGGAGGAAGCACACGTTAAAATAACCTATAAGGCGATTTTACCTCCGTAGCTTTTAAATATAAACCGAATTAACAAAAATCCTTCTCACTAGTTTTTCATAAAAACTCGAACATCATTATCCTGCTTGGTAAAGATTAGCTTTATTTTTCATTTTTAAAGGTGCTTCCGTTCTATGTTCTACATCTCTATTAGTTTTTTGACCTTGTATTTTAGTTATGAATCATCAAAAAATATTACAAGAAAGAGTAAGAAAACAATGGCAACTTCAGATGTTATAGACTCTAAATACAGTGGAGGTAAACTTATGCACAAGTTACTTGAGGAACTGCTTTTAAATTTTAAGCCTAGTAAAGTTGAGAACGGGATTCCATTACAATCTTTTGATGATGCCAATGTATTTCCATTTAAAGGTAATCTAGCCTTTACCATAGACAGCCATACTATTCAACCTCTAACTTTCCCTGGAGGAGATATTGGTAAGCTTTCAATTTGCGGCGCAATAAACGATTTAGCTTGCGTAGGTGCTAAACCGATATGCATAGCAGATGCTATGATTGTTGAGGAAGGTGTTCCGAAGAATGTTCTCAAGAAGGTTGTGAAATCAATGGAGCTAGTATGTAAAGAAAATGATGTTGCTCTAGTAACTGGAGATTTCAAAGTTGTTGAAAAAGGAAAAATAGGAGGTATGGCAATTTCCGTTGCTGGCATTGGAAAGATATATAAAAAACCTGTATTGGACTCCGGAGCTAAAATTAATGACTATGTTATAGTTACAGGGGATATTGGTAGGCATGGAGCGTGTTTACTTGCGATAAGAAACAACATTGAAACAGAGCTGAAATCGGATGTAATGCCGTTATGGAAAATCATTAAGAAGTGTTTGGACGTTGCTGATATCCATGCGATGAAGGACTTAACCAGAGGAGGACTTGCTGGAGCTTTGAATGAAATTGCAAGTAAATCTAAAGTAAGGATTGTTATTGAGGAGAGAAAAGTACCAATTCATAATGAAACTAGGGAGATTTGCGAATTACTTGGCGTGGATCCGCTTGAGTTGATATGTGAGGGTAGGGCGGTGATGTTTGCTGGCAAGAAAGATGCTAAGGAAATTATTAAGGAAGTGGATGATGCTAAGATTGTAGGCAAAGTTACAAAGGGGCAAGGCGTAGTACTTAAGACAATGGTTGGAGGATATAGGATAGTTGATATGCCCTTAGCAGATCCCTTGCCTAGGATTTGCTAAACTTTATAAAAAATTTGCTGGAAAGAGCGCATGTTTAGAGCTTTCAAAAAAGCAATCTGGATAACCTAGAATACATCTAAGCACATTGTATTCTACGGGCGGTATTTCAACCTTTCGATAATGACTGGTAAACCTCTCAAAATGTTAAGCGCTACGGTAATAATAATTAAAGTGTAGCAAATGCTGTAGCTAATATCAAATCCAGCCATCTTAAAGGATAGTAAGCTAAAAAGGATCATTTTTGAGAATCCTATGCTAAATCTCATAATCCTACTTGCAACAAGAAACTTTGCAACTCTTGATTTAGGTAAATCATAAACTGCTATATTCTTAGCTTCCGCTTCAGCTCTTATAAAATCTGTTAAAACTCCCCTAGTAATAACTATCAAGGAAGCCCATAATGGTATTAGGTCAGCATCAAGAAAAAATATCCATAGTACATATTCAGTTATTCTGTCACCCAAAACATCTAATAGGCTTCCTGTAACCGTCTGCAGCTTGAATTTTCTAGCAACTAGACCATCGACAGCGTCTAAAACAAAAGACAAAATTATTGCGAATGCTCCTACTAATTTTACAGTTTCGTTTCCAAAATAAAGAAGGGTGACTGCTACAAATATTAAAATTGTCCTAGATATTGTTATCGCGTTTGCAGGATTTTCCATTTTAAATTTTTTATAGACTTCGTAAACTAAAATTGTTACTTGAAGATAAATAAGGGGTATTGCTGGCAGTATGTATCTTGGCTCTCTGGAACACCATGCCGCAGCTGCTACGAAACAGAGAATTGCTGTATAGCCGACAATTTTCTCCTTTAGGAAGAAAAGGGATACGACAAACAAAATAAGAAAGACGGGATGTATGGCATTAGCATATAACCTAAAATTTTCTGAGAAAAATTCAAAATTCAGCATGAGGGATTTCGAGTGATACTCCCTTACGTAACCTGTTATTCCAAAAGAATAAAGGAATAAAAGCGAAAAAAATGAGACTATTAGCAAAGGCTTTATATCCCTCCTAACAGCAGCATAGCTGATTGGTAAGATTATTCCAGAAAATCTAACCGCTGTTGAGAATATGCTAGATAATATCCATAATTTTGTGTTTTTATAAAGCAGAAAAAGGGAAGATAGGAAGAAGAATAGGAATATTATATCAGAGCCGAAAAATAAAACCGTCCTCTCAAATATATCATCAGTTAGAAGTAAAATGCCTGGGAGTATGGAAATAAAGGGATTTTTAGTTATAGAGAAAGCTAGGAGACATAGGAATGTTATCAGAAGGAGCGCCGCTGATAAATTTAGGAGATAAAGAGAATAGGTTGAGGGTTTTGTTAGCATAAACCACAGAGCTACTACGATGGATGTTCCTGGGAAATATTTTTCCCTAAATATTGGATCGTAGGTATTTTGGTAATATAAGCTCAGAGCCCCGTCTAAATATCCTACGTAGCAATCCCAGTTCACGTCAAAATTTTCTAGAAGAAGATAAAATTTGATAATAAAGATGCTGAGCAAAAGCGCTAACAAGCTTATGAAAGCAATGTTTCTTGTCAGGAAATGTGATGCTAAGATTGCTAAAAAATAAAAGATAAAGACTAAAAAGAATAATTTGCTGTGACACTTTTTCTTTATCTTCTCAAATTTCATTATGGAGATCGGCAGAAGATTGTCCGTACCTGTGAAAAATAGTTTATTATCGCAACGAATAACGAGAGGAAGCAGTGATACCTTGGTAGGGTAATTTAAACACCATTCTTTAGCAAGTTCCTCATTATTCAGGAAATTTCCGATAAAAACTGATGAATTTCCTTCGATAAGCTCATTTTTTAGGAAATTTGCCCAGCGCTCAGCCACACAGCCTCTCCCTATGAAATATGCACCACCTTCCTGTTTAGATAAATTCCCTAAAATATCCTCTTCAGGCACCTCTATATTCAGCTTCTTTAAAACAAGTTTTGCGGTATTTTCCCTGCGTTTTCCTCCAATTCTTTCGTAAGTTACGTTTTTTTCCTTAAGGAAATCCTCAACGCATTTAGGAACTGCAACTTCCCCTCCTATGATGATTGCCCTTTTTACATCGCTTAAATCAAATTCTTCGCAGGACCCCCACCTTATTACCACCAAACTTGCATTTATCTCTTCAGCAAAGAATTCCGCAATCTCAGCATCCTGATCTGAGGATATAACTAAGTCCTTACAGCTTGCGATTTGCAGAATAAAGTAAAGAAAAATAAAGAGAAAGGCGAAAATCTTATGTTTATCCACTTTCCTTTAAAATCATTATCGCTTTAGCTATGTCCCCTTTAGCTTTTATTAAAGCTTCCTTTGCCTCATCTATGCTAACATTAGCTTGTTCAGCCACAAGCTTTACATCAGCCTCATTAACCTCATATTCCTTTTTCTCTTCTTTGCCTTCCTCATAACTTTGGGATTCCTTTCTGAGACTACCTCCAATCACCTGAAAAACTGATTGTCCCATAAAACCTGTTTTCATAACCCTTGGCTTCTCGATTATGATTTTATCTCTTGTAGTCTCTATAATTACCTTGGTTGCATCGATTTCCTCAATATCAACGTTTTTAAGCATTTTCTGAAGCTTTCGCATGTCTAACATCTTTCATCTCCTCAATTATTTTTATACTTCTATTATCTATAGCTCCTTTTTTAGAGCAAACAATATATTTAACACCTCTTTCCCTAGCAAGGTTTACAAGCGATTGGCTAGCTCTTCCACTAAATACCAAATACCTTACAGGCATACTTAAATCCTCCAGAACTTTCTCGAGTTCTCTGGTCGGAATTTCCCCAACAACTTCTCTTTTTTCATTGAGCAGATACGCAACGTTTAAGTTTTTGGCCTTTTCATAAAGCTCTTGCAATTTAGACTTTCTTTTCGGTTTTTCTTTTACGTCCTGCAAAATTTGCTCTACGGAAACTTTATTTCTAAGAGCTTTAATTATTTCCTTCTTTGTGAGCTCCTCAACTTCCTTTCCTTCAGGCGCTCTCGCTACGTAATCTATCTCTGCAACTTTCAACAACTCTTTAAGTATTAGGTCACCACCTCTGTCACCGTCAAGAAATGCGGTTGCTGTTTTCTTTTTACTTAGCTCTATGATAGTTTTAGGAACTTTTACCCCTTCCAGAGCTATAACGTTCTTTATTCCGTGTCTCAGTAAATTTATAACATCTGCTCTTCCCTCAACAATAATGATAGCATCACTATTATCTATTGCTGGACCCGCTGGCAATTTTTCTGGTCCATACTCGATCAATTCCTTCTCTCTAACAGCTTGTCTCAAAACTTCTGAAATTTCCTGAATATCCATATTGGAGCTTTCCACTATCTTGCTTAGAAGCTCCTTAGCCCTTTCAACAATATACTTCCTCTTCTGCGTACGAACATCTTCTATACTTGTAATTTCCACTTTAGCATGATACGGCCCTATTCTATCAACGGTTTCTATTGTTGCAGCTAGCAGAGCTGTCTCTTCCTTATTCAAACTTAGAGGTATTTCCATAATCCCTACTGTCTTACTACCTTCCGTCTTTGTAGTTACTTCAATTCTACCCAGTCTCCCACTCTTTTGGAGCTCTCTTAAGTCCAATTCATAACCTAGTAACCCCTCCGTTTGGCCAAAAATTGCTCCAATTACGTCTGGCTTTTCTATGATTCCCTCTACCTCGAATTTTGCTTTTATAATATATTTTGCGCTTACGAGAGCTACTTTTGCCATAAATCTCGCCTCCTTTTAAATATTTTCTTAGTTCTTCAATTTGGGTTACTTTAAAAATTTTTCTAAACAATCCTCTCAACCTCACATCAACCTTTACACCTTTTAATAGTAAGAAATATAATAATTTTGATGCTAGCTTTTTACCTTCTCTATCAAAATCCGTAAGAATAACCACCTTATCTGCAAATCTAGCAATTTCGTCTGTAAATTCAGCTAACGGTTTTCCGTTATTTAGAGTAACAATCTTTGCTTTATTAACGCCTAGCTCAATCAAACACTGTTTATCTCTCTTTCCCTCGGTTATCACGAGATAGTTATTCAGTTCGTCAACTAACTGCTGGAGTTTTAAATCACTGTTCATGATTAAGTTTCATATAGCATACAAAAGTATTAAAAAATTAATGAAAGCCCAAGCTTCCATAGAATTTTTGGGAATAATGATTTTTATTCTAATTCTAGTGTTATCTGTTTTTCCAAAGATTTCAGAGGAGAGAAAAGCCTCCAGAACCATAAGCACTTTTCTTATGATGAAGCATGTTTCCACTATATTAGCTAACGAAATTGACAGCGTTGCTATTTGCGGGGATGGTTGCAGAAGACAAATTACCCTGCCCAAATTTGTGGGATTGAGATATAACGCAACAATCCATAGCACTGGTGTGATATCCATAAATACCGAGAAGGAATCCTATACGTATCAAATATCTAATAGGAATATTGAAAACGCAACGTTATTACCAAACGAAACTTACGTTATAAGAAATGAGGATGGTTTTATCAAAATCGAGAAATAGTCAAATTTACGCGCTGGATGCTTTAGTAGCATTTACGCTTTTTGCAAGCATATTGGTACTCTCATCCCTTTCATGGCATAAATTAAATAACATGATTTATCAGAACGAGCAGCAAAATGAGCTTAATTATATAGCGTTGCACGCTTTAAACATTTTGGTGAAATCTGCAGGCATACCGGTAAATTGGACTAATGTTAGTGAAGTAAAAATGATAGGTTTAAGTAATGGTTCTGCTAATGTTATTGATCCTCAAAAAGTTACAACTTTTTTAGATTTTGTTAACGAGAGCGATTTCAACTACAAATTTGCTAAGAAGTTGCTGTGTGTAGGTAAATATGAATTTATGCTGCAGGTATATAACTCAACGCAACTTATAGCTGCTGTTGGCAAAAAACCTTCGAGGATTTCTGATGTTGCAGTAGCTTATGCACCGATTGTTATGGGAAATGATACTGGAAAAATTGTCATCGCAGTATGGGCTTAGCGCCCAAGTATTAACACTAGAAGCGGCATTAGCTTTAGGTATAGCAATACTCACCATCCTCGCCACAACTCAGAGTATGCTTGTGGTATCACCAAAGGGTTGGGTGGATGCTAATCTCTATAAAGTTGCCTCAGATATGCTTCTAGTGTTGGACAAAAGCAAGATTTTGGAGGGAAGTGCGGAAGATATACTTGATTTTTTAAATGGAACCCTGAATAACAATACATACGCGATATTAAGAATATATCTGCCAAATTCAACCATAGCTATTAGAAAGCCGCAGAATGCTACAATTTTGGTGACATCAAAATTTGTAGTTGCTAAGAGAATGATATACATAAATAATAGCCTTGCAATTGCAGAATTAAAACTATGGATAAAAGAAATATAGTGCAAATTATAATTGCTGCATTTTGTACTTTATTGCTTAGCATATATCCTTTATCTTCAATAATTTTTGTTCCTGAAAATTACTCTGAGATTCAAGAGGCAATTCTTCATGCAATCTTAACAGCATTATTGGCAACACTTTCGATAATCTTACTTTTTAAGGTAAGGAAGCAAAAAGGATTTGTGTATAGCTATTTAATCTTTCTTAGCCTTATACCTCTATATATTTTAGCGATACATTTTCTAAGAGCAAATACCAGCTCACAAGTCTCTCTAAAACCTGCTAAGGTTATGGCAGAGGAAAGATTTGTAAGTATTTGCGATAACTTCAGGTGGATAGTAGAAAGAATTGTTAAAGCAAATAAGCATAATAAATATTCTCTGCTAAAAGGGACCCTAACCAGTTTTTCAGGTTTTGTGGATGAAAACTTCTCCGAAAGCATTAACTTAGATCCAAAGGGAATAGTCATCGATTACGGATTAAACAATAGGAATACTACAAGTGGCATAGTATTTGTTGAGGATCCTACTATTGGCATGCATTTTTTGGAAACACACACATTCTTTCCCAACAATTCGCTAATAATCCCTACGGACGAGAAGCAAACCAATATTACTGCAGTACCCCAGGTTATATGCTATGCTCTTAATCTAAGCGTTCCTGTTTACGTTGCTTTCGAGAAAAATACCTCAAAAATAGTGATAGATACAACGTATAACAACAACACAATTTACCATGGAAAAATATATATTATATCACCTAATGATGCTAACAAAACGCAGATATCTCTTATTCTCCAAAACGCCAGCTCATCTAATGTTACGGTTCATAACTCTACAGCCAATTTCTTTTTGAAAGACATAAAAATTATAGAGAACTTGCCAAATTATTGCTCTGAGGAGGCTTTACTTAACATCTCAACTTATATTAGAGTTCCCTCGCTTTCCTTGGAATTCATACCAAGGGTTGTTAAAGTGAACACCTCTCAAACTGCTAAAATTGAGGGATTTGCCATAAATACAGGTAATACTAACCTGACAGACATTTACCTTTCCGCTGAAGCACCCTCTGGATGGCTAATTAATTTAACGCCTACTTATATTCCCTTGCTTTTGGATAAGGAAAACTTCACACTAAAAGTTACACCTACCTATAGTGGTAACTTTACGGTGAATGTAACCGCTGGTAATAGCATCACCTTAGACAAAGAAGATATTTTCTTCATAGTTTCTGGGTAGCTTTATTTATCTGTTAAAAATTAAAAGTAGATATAGGGGGATGTTCTTTAGAAGAAAAAAAGAAAAAAGGGAAAGTGCAATAATTGAAATAGAGGAAAAAGAAGCAGAAGTTTTGCTAGGCTTTGCTCAAGCTTTAGCAAATCCTAGAATAATGCAAATACTTCAGCTTCTCCTCCAAAGACCCATGAGTGTTGATGAACTTAGCAAAGAGCTCGGTGCCCCAAAAGAGGAGATTGAGAGTATTATAAAGAGGTTATTAAATTTGGGTGTTTTGGATTCTGAGTGGTATGAATCCATAGAAAGGCCTGGAGAGGGTGTGCTTAAATATATTATTAGAAGGAGGAGGGGAATAATAAAATTTGATTTAGCTTACTTGCCTAAAGCTTTAGATATAGAAACATTAGAAAGAAAAGGTGAGGAATTAGTTAGGATTGTAACAACAAAAGGTAAGATTCCGAGAAATATAGCTATGGACGATTTAGGTATAAGAGATGAGGAGCAATTCGAGCAGATTGTGAGATATACTGAAAAATTCAAATTTCCAAATATAAGGGAAATGCTATCCGCCGAAATTAGAAAGGCACCGATAAAGAAGAAAGGATGGAAAATTGAGAAGCTTATTGGAGAAAGAGAAAAGGTTATAGTTAAAACAGAAATAGATTCTCTAATAAAATTAGTTAAAGAGTCGCCTAACGAAGAAATGGAAGTATCCCAAGCTGCTGCGGCATTGCATGTAAGTGAGGAGCAAGTAGAGACCTGGGCGCGTGCTTTGGATTCACAAGGAATGCTGAAGCTATACTATCCAAAAAATCCATTTAAAAAACCGAAAATAATGACTATGCGGCGATATAAAGATCTTTTTGGAGAATCCTCGTGAAGAGATTAAAAGAGGCTATGTTATTGGGTTCAACAGTCCTTCAAAGCATGCATGCTAATACGGGGACAAAACTTTACGGTTTTTATGTAATTGCAACATATGCAAGCAAAATACATAGTAGCTAGATGCTTTAATTTTTATGAAAAAAGTTTTAAAAGCTTGCGTTGATAAACCAGAGTAATCCCTTGCGATAGAAGGCTTGGTATAACTATGCTTTTAAGAAATTAGGATTGAATTATAAGCATGAAAAATTTGGCTTGAGGGGTGCAATATGCAAGGATTTTTCTTGTTGAAGCTTTACTGGGAAATTTAAAGCGGTTTATGAATTTTGTTTGAGTTTTGCAGCATTGTATAACTTATTTTATGCTAGGGGGTAGTAGGTTGACAGGCTACACATGATAAACAAAAATATTTTATGCTCAAAAAGGTAGTTTAAATTTTGGAAATGATAAAGCGTGAGAAAAAACTTCTGGAAACATATACAGTTTATTCTGAGGAGATACCAATAGTAGTTGAGATATGGTCAATACCTGAGGAGTTTGTTCCCATTTATTATATTAGAATGCCCGTTATAGAGTCTGCTACCAGAACTATTCTCGAAAATTTAAAGCGTGAAATAGTTGCAAGAACTAAGGTCGAAATTACTGAAATTACAGATCCTAGAAAGAAGATTGAAGCAAAGAAAAAGTTTAGGAAGGAAGCTGAAAAAATTTTAGAGCAAAGAATACCACATGTAACACCTGAACAAAAGAAGATATTAGTGGGATATCTAGTCCAAGAAATGCTTGGTTTAGGTGTTTTGGAGGTTTTTCTTAACGATCCCAACCTTGAAGAAATCACAGTAAACTGTGCTGATGAGCCTATTTGGGTATATCACTCAAAGTATGGTTGGTTAAAAACGCCAATTTACATGAAAGATGATAGAGAGATAAGGCATTATGCAAGTCAAATCGCAAGGGAGTGTGGTAGGCAAATAACTACGCTAACCCCTTTGCTTGATGCCGTGCTTTATACTGGAGATAGAGCAAATGCTACACTCTATCCAATATCAACGAAAGGTAGTACCATAACAATAAGAAAGTTTGCAAGAAATCCTTGGACTGTAACCCATTTTCTTGAAAGAAACACATTAGACAAGGAAGTTGCCAGCTTTCTATGGCTTTGTATGCAATATGAAGTTAGCATGTTGATTGCTGGAGGAACTGCAAGTGGTAAAACGAGTCTGATGAATGTTATAGCATGCTTCATCCCGCCGAACCAAAGAGTTATAACTATTGAGGAGACTAGAGAGTTGCAGTTACCTAAATGGTTGCAGTGGGTACCTTTGCTTGCTAGGCCTCCAAATCCAGAGGGTGAAGGCGAAGTTAGTATGCTAGATCTCATGGTTAACTCATTAAGAATGCGTCCAGATAGGGTTTTGGTAGGTGAAATTAGAAGAAAAGAGGAAGCTGAAGTTTTATTTGAGGCTATGCACACAGGACATGCAGCCTATGCGACATTCCACGCTGAGAGAGCTAAGCAAGTTTTGAGAAGGCTGTCAAATCCTCCTATAAGCATACCTGATATAATGCTTGAGTCCTTACACTTGATTGTTATAATGTACAGACAAAGAAAATTAGGTATAAGAAGAGTACTTGAAATCTGTGAGGTATTGCCAAAGAGAGGAAGAGAAACGAAAGTAGAGCTCAACACACTTTACATGTGGGATGCTAAGCATGATGAGGTAATTGGAGTTAATAGGAGAGTTAGGCTAAAGGAAGATATAGAACTGCATACCGGGCTAACAGAGAGGGAGGTTGATGAGGATCTTAGGGAGAAGCAGAAAGTTCTTGATTACTTACTTAGTCATCAAATAAAATCTGTTGATGCTGTGGGTAAAGTTATTTGCGAATATTATAGGGATAAGGAATATGTTTTGGATGTTGTTAAAAAGAATAGAGATCCAGCGGAAATATTAGGAGAAGAACTGGTTGAAAAGGAAAAATGGGTAGAAACGGTGTAAGGCTACCATTTATACCATTTCCAAAAGAAAAGTTAGAATTTTTAATGAAAAGATTGGAAGGATTTGCGAGATTTGTTGCTAGTTTTTTTCCGGGACTATCCGCTGATCTCAGAGAAGCTAGAATCGAAATAGATGCCGTTGAGTATATGGCTTATGTTATGAGTGGATCTATTTTAATGGGAATAATGGTTACTGGCCTACTAATCTATTTAGCATTTATAAGCAACGTGCCTATAGGTCAAGTTATTTCTATAGCAATTCCAGCTGGTATTCTTGTAATGATTATGATAACTATTTATGGGGCTATTTTCCCTAAGGCTAGAGCCAGAAAGATTGCTGCATTAATTGAAAAAGACCTACCTTTTGGATTGAGGCATCTATTAATTGAAGTCCAATCAGGCATACCACTGTTTGATGCGATGGTTTCAGTAGCACAATCTGGTTATGGTAAACTTTCTGAAGAATTTGCTAAAACAGTAAAGGATATAGATATGGGCATGCCAAGACCAAAAGCCTTAGAAGAAATGGCTCATAGAAATGCTTCAGAGCATGTTAAAAGACTATGCTGGCAGTTAATAAGTGCTATGGAAGTAGGTTTTGATATTAGGAAAGTGCTTGAGGATTTGCTTAAGGAGGTTGAGAAAGAGCAAGAAGCCAGATTTTTGCAGTACGGACAAGAGTTGAACATGTATACGCTTATGTATATGATGATTGCGGTAATTGCTCCTAGTTTAGGGCTGAGCTTTCTTATGATGGTGGCTATGTTTGTGGGATTCCAGGTAACCTCAACATTGCTTGCTATAATTGCTTTAGGAGTAGCATTCTTCCAACTTATGTTTTTAAACATGATAAAGGCTAAAAGACCATTGCTCTCAATATAAAATGAAATTTAATATTTCGCTTAGAAAATTAAGAGTAAAAGAGAAGAAGAGAGGAGATTTCAAAAAATTTATTAGAAGAGTTTACATCTCAGTTTATCATCTAACGCCGAGGTGGTATAAGGAATCTATACAAAAGCTTATTGAATATGCAGATGTTCATGTTACTCCGGAGGATTGGATAAGTTTTACAATTTTGTTTTCAATAGGATTAGGGTTTGCAACAATGTTTGATCTTTGGGCAGTGTTTAGTGTAAAATTCTCATTGGCTGTCATTATAGGAATTACTACAACTATACTATCGTTATTATTTTTCTATACATTACTTTCTTATACAGCAGATAGAAGAGCTGCTAGGGCTGAGGAAGTATTTTCTGATGTGTTGGCTTTGATGGCTGCAAATATAAGGGCTGGTATGACTGTGGAAGAGGCCTTGTGGAGTGCTCCCAGACCTGAGTTTGGTCCTTTAGCTAAAGAAATTGGCAAAGTCGCCGATAAGGTTATAGAGGGCGTAGATTTGGATGAAGCTCTCATGGAAATACCTAGAAGAGTAGAGTCTGATATTATTCAGAGGACTGTTGCTTTGCTTGCTGAAGGTATAAGAGCTGGAGGTAAAGTTGCTCCATTGTTGGAGGGTATTTCAGATGAAATTAGAGTTTTAAGGGATATAAAAAGGGAAGTAAATGCAAGAATATCCTTTTATCGCTTATCTTTAGTATTTGTTGCAGCCTTTGGAGCACCTCTTCTTTTTTCCTTATCACTAGGTTTCATGAATGTTGCTCATAACATGCTTAGCCAAATGAATGTAGATGTTTCTGAGTTAAATGTTCAAGGTATGCCTCTACAAATGGGATTTGCGTTGGGCAGTAAATTTATAGATCTCGATGCATTAAGGATGTTTGCAATAACATGCATAGCAATAACATGTTTCTTCGCATCTCTACTTATAGGAACTATACAGGAGGGTTCCGCAAAGAGAGGTTTAAGATACACTCCAATATTAATAGCGATCTCGCTGATTATCTTTAACATTGCTCTGTCTTTTACAATGAGAATCTATGAGTCAATGATCTAGTAAAGTTTATGAAAACTTTTCCTTTTTTATGCAGCATCTAAGCTTATGAATTTTATTTGATAGCCATCCTATTCTTTCGGTTTTTCTGCTATCAAATTGAGGAACATACAGCTTTATATCGAGTAGAGAGGTACCGTCCAGAACATCTAGGTCAGAGACATAAAGCAAATTACCCCTTATACATAATAATTTGACAACAGATATCCCTATGGGATTAGGTCTGTACGGAGCACGGGTAGCAAAAATGCCATGTTTTTTCTTATCCAAGAAAAGGGTTCTATGGATAGTTTATATTCATTAACCATATGAAAAGGATCTGTCCACTTAACACAAACACCACCTCAAGCAATTATAATAAAGCATAAATAACTTGCAAAACAAATTCCAATGCTTAATAGCATTTTTTGCATTTATTGAGCAAAAGAATATCTTTATCCTTTGCTTAAAGGAAGAAAACAAAGATTCAACTTTACTCCTTATTCCAAATGCCTGGCATTTATAGCTAAGTCCTAAGCTTTTCATTGCATTTATTAGCCAAGGTACTCTGTCAATAATGAACTTAGGCCTATTTTCGCAATATTTAAGGACTTCAGCAATGAATAGCTTAGTTGTTAGAAAATTTCTTGATGGATAAACCCTCATTAAGATTAACTCGTTTCTCTCAACATCTATTGCCGCATAAACGTAGTAATTCTTACCATTAGCCTTAACAACCGTCTCATCAATTG
>Ga0190367_1001141_pt1 | contig 16161 bp, 17 predicted proteins | sample 4872181011_MG_FD_171838 | JGI IMG/M metagenome (GOLD analysis project Ga0190367, IMG submission 171838) | Hydrothermal vent microbial mat bacterial communities from Southern Trench, Guaymas Basin, Mexico - 4872-18-10-11_MG | ecosystem: Environmental > Aquatic > Marine > Hydrothermal vents >...
TTGTTTAGCAACAAAAGATCCCGATGATATTATAACGGCACTTAAATGGCTTGAACCGACATTTGGTGGAATTAACTTAGAAGATATTGCAAAACCGAAATGTTTCCATATACTTGAAAAGGCTCGAGAAGAACTAAATATTCCAGTTTGGCATGATGATCAGCAGGGAACCGCAACAGTAGTGCTTGCTGGACTAATAAACGCTTTAAAGATAGTAGGTAAGAAAAAGGATGAAATCACGGTTGCCATGGTTGGTGCCGGTGCAGCTAACTATAGGACAGCTGTTGTTCTCATTAAAGCAGGGGTTAAACCTGGAAACATCATTATGGTCGATAGCAAAGGTATTTTGCATCAAAATAGGAAAGACATTGAGGCTAAAAAGGATGAAAATCCGTGGAAATGGGAAATGTGTGTCAAAACTAATGCTGAGGGAAGAGAAGGTGGAATCCCAGAAGCAATGAAAGGTGCAGATGTCTGTATAGCTGCGTCCAGACCTGGCCCCGGTGTAATAAAGCCTGAATGGGTTAGTAGCATGGCAGATGATGCGATCGTCTTTGCATGTGCAAATCCAATACCTGAGATCTGGCCTTGGGAAGCCAAGGAAGCTGGAGCTAGAATTGTCGCAACGGGTAGATCAGATTTCCCGAACCAAATTAATAATTCTCTAGGATTCCCAGGTATATTTAGAGGAGTTCTTGATGTAAAGGCTAGAACCATCACAGATGATATGTGTATTGCGGCTGCAAATGCGCTAGCTGAATATGCTGAAGAAAAAGGTATTCACGAAGATTACATAGTACCTACTATGGAAGAATGGGATGTTTATCCACGAGAAGCAGTTGCATGCGCATTGGAATCTATTAAGGAAGGAGTTGCTAGAGTTAAGCTGAGTAAACAAGAACTTTTGGAAAGAGCAACAACAATAATAAAAAGAGCTCGAGAAGCCACTCACCTGCTAATGAAAGAGGGATTAATTCCACCGCCGCCAGAGGAAGAAGTACTGGGGAAGAAGTAAACTTTTATTAATTTTTATTTTCAGCGTTTTGAGTGCCGTTGTCGACTATTATATGTTATGACATGCTAGTTGAGTTAACTATTTATTTTAAGCAGCAAACTTGCAAAATTCTCCAAAATATAGGAAATTAAAACGTCTTAGAGAACGTTACCTACGGTTCTTGAAAATCGTGAAATTTGAAGTCGAAATATGCATAAATAGACGATTACCAAGATAGAACTTTACATATACATTACAGGGACCACATGCACCCTACTCATATAACTGCTTTATATTATCTTATCTGTTGCCCGTAAAGTATTTTAAGTAGTTTAAGGGATTCCTCAAGGAGGTGATTACGTGGCAGATTTTGTTCTTCTGCATCCACCGAGCGTTTATGATTTCAGGGAAAGGGCGTTAATGCACGGTCCTATAAGTGACGTGGTACCTTCAACTTCGGTTTTTGAATCTTATCCGATAGGCTTCATAAGTATGTTAAGTTATCTTCACCGGCATGGTTATAGAGTTAGGATTATCAATGTAGCTTTAAAAATGCTTAGTAGTCCTAAATTTGACCCTGAAAAATTAATTAAATCGCTTAATCCTTTAGCTTTTGGGATAGACTTACATTGGCTTGTTCACGTGCAAGGAAGCTTAAGACTTGCAGAAATCATAAAAAAATGGCATCCAGATATTCCTGTGATATTTGGAGGACTGTCAGCAACATATTTTCACACTCAGCTAATTAAAGATTATCCCTATGTAGATTACATCATCAGAGGAGATACAACAGAAGAACCATTGCTAAAATTACTTAATTACTTAGAGAGGGAAAAATCTCCTGAGGATATACCAAATCTTACATGGAGAGACGTTAATAATAGAATTCGAATCAATCCAATGTCTTTTGTACCCGAGAATCTCGACGAGTACATACTAGATTATGGAGCAGTAATAAAATCAGCTATTAGAGATTTTGATATCAAGGGATATCTCCCCTATCGTAGTTGGTTTGAATATCCATTAACAGCTGTATTAACATGCAAAGGGTGTATTTATAACTGTATTACGTGTGGTGGTTCAAGGTTTAGTTATCAAAATGTTTGCCATAGATCTCGTGTTGCTTTTAAGAGCGTTGAAAAACTTGTTGAGGAAATGAAAATTATGGGAGAATATGTTAAAGGCCCTATATTCGTCTTGAATGATATAAGAATAGGCGGAAAAAAATACGTAGAAGACTTGCTTATGGAAATTAAGAAGGAAAAAGTTCAAAATCCTTTAATAATAGAACTCTTTAAGCCTGCTAGCAGGAAATTTCTTGAAGACGTAATGAAAGCATCTAATGAAGTAAGTTTGGAGATTTCACCCGAGTCTCATGACGAAAGGGTGCGAAAAAGTTTTGGTAGAAATTATAATAATGTAGAGCTTGAAAAAACGCTCGCATTTGCCTCAGAGCTTGGTTATAAGAGGATTGATGTCTTTTTTATGATAGGACTCCCATATCAAGATATAGAATCAGTGTTAAATACCGTTTACTATGCTGAGAAGTTGATTCAACGCTATGGGAAAGATGGTAGGCTTCATCCCTTTATAGCTCCTTTAGCTCCCTTCTTGGATCCTGGAAGTTTAGCTTTTGAAAATCCAGACTCCTATGGGTATCATTTGTTCTTTAACACTCTTGAAGAATATAGAACAGCTTTAGAATCCCCGAGCTGGAAGTACTCTCTAAGCTATCAAACTAAGTGGATGACAAGGGATGAAATAGTTAACAGCACATATAAGGCGGCGAGATTGCTAAATAAAGTGAAAAGAAATAATATGTTAATATCGGAAGGAGAAGCAGAGATTATATCTAGTAAAATAGATCTTGCTGAGACAGTAACTAGCAAGGTCGATGAGATATTAAAGCTAAAAGATGAGAAAACTCGCTTAGAACAGTTACAAACGCTACGGGAATGGGCTAAAGACGCAAGCAAAGAAATCTTATGCTCAAATAATGAGTTACTTAGGTGGCCGTTTAGAAGTGCACTCAATAACAAACTAAAATTATTTTTCTCCGTGATGAAAGCTTTAATAAAAAGCAGTATTAAATAATGTAGTTTATCCTAGTAAGACCCTTTTAATTAAATTTGAAAATAAAGAAGAATGAAATAAGAGAAGTGACTACCATAAACCATTAGGTAAGATTTACTGTGAAATCTTATAGTAAAACAACTTATAGACTTTGGCTTAACTTTTCTTTTTGTTCGATTAAATTTGCCATGTAAATGAGATAATTTTTGAACCGGGATTCCTTGAGAGTAGATATGCTTGTGCAAGCCTTATCTATGTTTTCGGCTATCTTTTCTTTACAATATTCTATAGCTCCTGTGTTATTAAGTTCCCTTAGTATTTCTTCAATAACGTTTTTAGGTAGCTCCTGTTTTCCAAAATACTCATCTAAAAGTTTCCTTACGTTGCTATCTCCATGTCGATAAAGATATATGAGAGGAAGCGTTGCTCTTCCATTCCTCATATCAAGCAAAAGGCTATCCGGACCTATTAGATCTTCAAGATCATCTTTTAACTGGTAAGCTATACCATAATGTTCACCGAACTTAGCCAGAGACTCAACCTCAACATCCGATCCTCCCCCCGCAATTGCACCGCATTCTGTCGATGCTTTGAACAAGCTAGCTGATTTTCCCTTAATTTTTATAAAGTAGTCTTTTTCATCCATATCATTTAGAGACAACGATATATCTATTATCTCTCCGCTGGAAAGTTGTAAGCCACAGTCAGATGTTATTTTTATTATTCGTGGTCCGTAATCTGCAACTAAGCCTATCGATATAGCAATTAAAGCATCCCCTACAAGTATAGCATCATTTATAGACCATTTTTCATGTAATGTTGGAAGCCCTCTGCGTACTTTATCTCTATCTATAATGTCGTCGTGAACTAGTGTTGATGTATGTAAAACTTCGAAAGCTAATGCCAATCGAACTACGCTTTCTCTATCTCCTCCTACGCTCTGGGCGCTTAAGATGGTGAGTATGGGTCTCAACCTCTTTCCACGCGATAAAAGCGCATAACCTATGCGGGAGCGGAGGTCAGGATAAGGAATATTTGAAACTAGTTTTGATAACTTCTGGTCAATTATTTCTCTTAGTTCACGTATGTATGCTTGAAAAGCGTTTTCAAAGTCTTGATTGAAAATACGTCGATATTTCTGTAACATAACTATCTCTCCTAAGTTAGCATCCCCTACTGCCACGGTTATTAGCATGGGGAAAAATTTAAATTTACCGCAAGTGAGAGTATGTGAGAACTATACATAACGCTGATCGCGTGGTAAAGATGGTAATTATAAGTGAATCTATGGCTTTCTGGTTGTTTGCTTTGTTGCTTGCAGTATTAATGGTATTTCTGGTTATACTTGGAAAAATACTTTCTCCCTCCAGACCTAATCCAGTGAAGACAACGACGTATGAATGTGGACAGGCACCCATGGGGGAAGCCCATAGTTTCATGATAAGTGGTTCTTTCCGATATTTCGCTTATGCCGTAGTGTTCTTCGCTTTAGATGCATTTTCCTGGATTCTAATGGCATGTTCAATGGCCATAACTCTTGTCAACTTTACACTCGTTGTCATTTATACCTTAATAATTACTGTTGGAATACTATACTTTCTCAAATCACTGAGAAGGTTGGTGAGCTGAGTGTCTGAGAATGTTTCATCCTCATCAAAGAGAACTAATTTTCTAGGTTTAATAAAGCGGATTTATAGAAGTGTAATAGGTTGGGGTTGGAAATATTCATTATGGCCCATTCACTTCGTTACTGGTTGTTGTTGCCCAGAATTTATGCAAGTAGCTGGACCTAGATACGATATGGAAAGATTCGGAATGCTGCCAATGGCTGGCGCTAGACAGGCAGATGTTATGGTAATTATTGGAGTTCTTACTAGGAAAATGGCCAAAAGAGTTAAGATGTTATGGGAACAGATGCCTGAGCCAAAATTTTCCGTCGCAATTGGCGCATGTCCAATCGGTAAAGGCCCATTTTATGATTCTTATTCTGTTGTTAGAGCAGATGAAATTATACCAATAGACGTGTACATTCCTGGATGTCCACCAAGGCCTGAAACCATGCTCCAAGGGTTTATGCTCTTACAGAAGAAGGTACAGAAGAAGCTGATGGAAGGTATTTAAAATGAAGGAAGAGGTAGAGAAAGAACTAGTTGAAGCTATTAAGTCAAAATTTCCAGATGTTATTGAAGAAGCTGAGGTACTTAGATCTAAAAGAATATCCGTTACGGTGAAGGTAGATAAAATTTTAGAAGTTGCTCGTTTCATTAGAGACGAGCTTGGCTTTGATTATCCTATCTCAGCTGGAGCTGTTGATTACATAAAAGAAAAACAATTTCAAGTTATTTATTATTTGCTTTCATCAAAGAAAAAAGTAGTTTTAATGCTTAGAGTAAATATTCCTAGAGATCGGCCTATTGCTCCTTCACTAACTCCTGTATGGAGTGCGATGGACTTTCATGAAAGAGAGACATGGGAAATGTTTGGCATAACATTTAAGGGCCATCCTAATCTTACAAGATTACTTTTACCTGAAGATTGGGAGGGTGGTTATCCGTTAAGAAAAGATTTTAAACTTTCCTCCAAGGAGGGCAGTTAAATTGTCTGAGGAGCCTTCCAAACGTGTGATGCGTATCAGCTGGGGACCTCAGCACCCTATGAGTGGACAAATCAGAATACTTGTAGATACAGATGGGGAAAGAGTTCTAAATATCATCCCAGATTTAGGTTTTACACATCGCGCAATAGAAAAAATACTTGAAAATCGAAATGTTGTACAAGGAGTTGTACCCGTCGAACGAATGGTCATGGTAGATACCGCTAATAATGCTCTAGCTTATGTAAGAGCTGTTGAAGAGTTATTGGGAATCGAACCACCAAAACGAGCCCAATACATTAGGGTTATTATTTGTGAAGTATGTAGAATTCTTAGCCATCTTTATGGATTTGGTCTTGGAGCAGAATCGGGTGGTGGATATCCAGCAGTATTCTTATGGAGCACTGCAGATAGAGAGCCTTTTCTAGATTTAATGGAGAGAATAACTGGAACTAGATGGAGTTACTCATTCTTTGTTCCAGGAGGCGTTTATAGAGATTTTCCCGATAAAATAAAAGATAAGTTTCTAAAAACTTTAAGTTACTTTGAAAAGAGGCTTGAGACATACAGACGTGCCTGGTTTGAAAATAAGATATTTGAAGCTAGAGCCAAAAACGTTGGTGTTTTAAAACCTGAAGATGCTATAAGATTGGGTGCAGCAGGACCATCATTGAGAAGTTCGGGTGTTAGTTTAGATGTTCGTAAGAATGAACCTTATGAAGCTTACGATGAAATTGACTTCAAGGTAGTTACCCTGCCTGAAGGCGATTCTTATGCTCGTTTGTTTGCTCGATATTTAGAAATGGTTGAAAGCGTCAAAATAATTCGACAGGCCATCGAGAATATGCCTTCAGGGCCTTATCGAAAATCTGTTAGTCCTTTTAAGAGGCTCCCAAAAGGTGAAGCTTACGCTAGGGTTGAAGCTGCTCGAGGAGAATTGGGTGTCCACATAATATCGGATGGAGGTTTCAAACCTTATCGAGTTAAGATAACCTCACCAACTTTGAGGAATTTATATGTACTTTCTCAATTACCAAAAATCAGCGATATTTTACTTGCTGATCTACCAGTAATAATGTACTCTTTCGATCCTTGGTATTTAGATGCCGATAGATAGGAGGGATGCCCATGTACACACTAAATGAGATTATAGGATCTCTAACAAAATTCATTGGGAACTTATGGCAATTCATTTTCCAAATGTGTATGTCTCTCGCCCCTGTACTCTTCATACCAGGGTTAACGTTTATACTGTTATTTGTTACAGTAGTCATTTGGTTTGAACGTAAATATCTGGCTCATGCCATGCTTAGAATGGGTCCAGTATATGCTGGAAGAGTTTTCGGATGGCTCCAATGCATAGCAGATTTCCTCAAGATACTCACTAAAGAAATTATAGTACCTTCAGATGCTGATAAAACATTATATTATCTTGCACCCATACTTCTCCCTATTGTAGACGGATTAGCTATAGCTTTCATTCCTGTCGCTCCAGACTGGGTTATCTTTAGAGGATTTGGTTATGGACTGCCACTATTTTTGGCGATAGTCAGTTTGGGACCGCTATGTCCTCTAATAGCAGGATGGGCAGCAAACAATAAATATACGGTTATAGGTAGTTTGAGAGCCGCCTATATGTGTATTGCAGCTGAAATACCTTTACTTCTTTCAGCTGCAGGAATAGCTATCTTAGCCGGATCCTTTGACCTTGTCGATATCGTTGAGGCCCAATCTAAAATGTGGTTCATAATACCTGGATTCCTTGGTGCTTTGGTATTCTTTATAGGCATTTTAGCCGAAGCTGAACGTACTCCCTTCGATATATCTGTCGCAGAGCAAGAGATAGTTTTTGGATGGAGAACTGAGTATAGTGGAATTCTGTTTATGTTAACCATGATGGCTGAGTACATAAGTCTACTAGCTTGGGAACTCTTGTTTATAACCCTGTTTCTTGGCGGATACAAAGGCCCAGTGATCTTTGGATCGCCCTTTATTTCTAACATAGCATGGGTTTTAATTAAACTTGGAATCTTAACAGCGATAATAATATTGTTAAGAACTGTTTTCCCGAGATTTAGATTAGATCAAGCAATAAAAATAGGTTGGCGATACCTTATACCACTTGCGATTGCGAATATTTATATAGCGATAATTATAAAGCTCTTCTTCCCCTTTGTGGTTTAAAAGGAGTGGAGGAAAATGAAAGATATGATCAAGAAGTTAATTCAGCCATTTGCAGTGGTCTTCTCACATGTCCTTAGACGCCCTCATACTATTCAATACCCCTACGAAAGATTAGTTATTCCTTCAAATTATAGAGGTCGTCATGTACTGGACATGGAAAAATGTGTAGGTTGCGGCGTTTGTGCTAGAATCTGCCCTAATAACTGTATTACTTTAGTGCCAGTAGGAGGCCGTAGGTTTAAGCATCCACAGATAGATTACGGTAGATGCAGTTTTTGCGAAATGTGTGTGCGTTATTGCCCTCATGATGCTCTTTCAATGATAGATTTTGTTGAATTATCTGCTACAAGTAGAGAAGAGTTAATTTATCCTCCGCAAAAATTAGCTGAAATACCCTCTGTAAAAGAAGCTTTACCTCAACTTAAGAAAGAGTTAACTGTAGAGGTAACAGAATCAGGAATTCGCTACATTAGGAGGAAGGTGTGATGTTTTTCCTGTCCTTTTTAACATCTTGGATGGATTGGATCTTATTGATACTTTTAATATTAGTAGTAATTTCCGCCATACTCTCAGTTGAGCACCCTAACCTAATGTACGCCGTCCTTTTCTTACTCGGTCTTAACATTTTACTCAGTATTATCTACTACCTACTGGGAGCCCCCTTTGTAGCTTTCTTCCAACTCTTCATATACGCTGGTGCAATAGTAGTGTTCTTTGTAATAACAATTATGTTAACTCGTGGAGGGAAATGGGAATGGAGATAAGTGCAAATAGGGTTCTTGGATTTCTAGTGGCTGTAGCCTTAATAATTTGTTTAATAAATATTTGCATGAAGATTCCAACCAACTTGCTAGCAAACTCACCTTTTAGCGAGTTTTCATCTCCCGAAAAAATTCTAAGCTCCGAGACAAGTTATCTATGGAATGAGAGAGGTCTTGACGTTGTTTTCTCAGGTGTAGTTGTATTTACTGCTCTTTTCGGAATTCTAGACTTAATGCGTAAAGAAGAGGAGGTAGAATGATGGATATAAGAGTCTACATAAGCTTTGCGATCATACTGTATGGCATTGGAATATACTGTCTCCTAAGTAAAAGAAACTTGATACGCATACTTATAGGGTTGGAAATACTGGCAAACGCTGCAAATCTTAATTTCATTGCATTCTCAACAGTTAAGGCTCCTGGACTGATTGATCCGTTGCCTCACGTTTTTGTAATCGTTGCAATAGTCATTCACGGTTGTATTATCGCGATAGGATTGACATTAGTTGTTATGATCTATCGTATCTACCATTCCCTTGATGTTAAAAAATTAAAACGGTTAAGGTGGTAGCGTTACAATGTGGGACATAACGGAGATATTGCTTCCAAACTTTGTACTTATAATCTTAGCTGTAATAACACCGTTAGTAGGTTTCATAGAAAAGAAGATTAAGGTAAAGGGGTTAACTGGTGCTTGGGCAACCTTTTCCTTCCTTTTGTCGTCATTGCTTCTCTACCCGTTGTATGAAGAAGTTTCCAGTAAGGGAGAAATAAGGTTGCACTATGCAACCTTCATACCGCCAGCTGGTGTAGAGTTTAAAATAGATATGCTTAGTGTTTTCTTCTCATTTGCATTTCTCTTATTAGGTTTTGTGGCAGCCTTACATTCGATACGATACATGGAACATGAAACAGGGCAAGATACGTATTTTGTTTTACTCCAGCTAATAGTTGCTGGTATGATTGGTATAGTTTTCGCAAACGACTTTTTCAATCTCTTCGTATTTTGGGAAATCATGTGTATTTGTTCGTACAGTTTAGTTGGTTTTAAGAAATATAGATGGGAAGCCGTTGAGGCTGCATTCAAATACTTAGTTATGAGCACCTTTGCTTCAGTTACAATGTTATTGGCAATGTCATTTCTATACGGGTTAACTGGATCTCTAAACTTCGATCAGATGGCCCAGACATTGGCAAGTTCCACCGCAACCTCGATATACCAGCTACTTATAGGATTAATCATCGTGTCTTTTGGAGTTCAAGCAGCCATTGTCCCATTCCATTTCTGGCTTCCAGATGCCCATCCTGCTGCTCCATCCCCGATTTCAGCTATGCTATCAGGAGTGGTTATTACAACAGGTATTTACGCTACTTGTCGTCTTCTTTTTGTAGTCATTCCTTGGCAAGTTAACATTGAAATATTGTTGGGAGCTGTTGCCGTAATTACCATGTTCGTAGGAAATTTGCTAGCTTTCCCCCAACGAGATGTTAAGCGTCTTTTAGCCTATTCGAGTATCGCCCACATGGGATATATTATGTTAGGTGTGAGTACAGCAACAACGATAGGACTTATGGGAGCAAGTTTACACGTATTAAACCATGCTATTATGAAAGGGTTGGCTTTCCTTTCAGTTGGAGCTTTTATACATCAAGCTGAAAAAATTGTAGGAAGCGAGGAAAAAGCAAGAGTAATAGATAATATTATGGGAATAGGAAGAGTGATGCCCATAACAGGTACAACTTTTGCTATTTCTATCCTTGCGCTTATGGGAGTTCCATCGCTTAATGGCTTTGTCAGCGAATTCATTATTGTATGGGCATCTGCTACCAAGGGCGGTGTTTTTGTTCTTTACGCTGCACTGGCTCTCTTAAACATAGGGATGTCCGTAGCTTATTACTTGCTACTTATTCACAGAATACTTTTGAGACCAGCTAGCGAAGATCTGAAAAAAGTACATGAAGCACCGCTAACTATGATAATTTCTCTCATCATACTTTCCATACTCTGCTTTGCCATTGGTATCTATCCTCGGCCATTTATAGAGTTTGCCCAGAAAGCTGTTTCAGTGCTAGTCAGCCCTTAAAACACTTTAATTCTAGGGTTTTCATGGGTGGGAAGTGTATTGGCAAGCCGTGAATATGATATAATAGTTATTGGTGCTGGTCCAGCGGGGGCTTCTGCTGCTAGAAGAGCTACAGAAATGGGAAGCAAAGTCTTATTACTAGAGAAGCAAAATGAGGTTGGTGTACCTGTACAATGTGGTGAATATCTCCCAACTTTAGGAGAGTTAACAAAGCTTGTTCCACGTTCAAAACGTGTTAAACAGGTTCTAAGAGTGCCAAGAGAGGTTATCGACAATCGCACAAAATATGTAAGCATTATTTCTCCTTCGGGTAAAAGTTACACATTTAATTTTGATGCATACGTTCTGGATAGAAGTAAATTTGATAAATGGCTTGCCGAAGGAGCAATTGATAATGGTGGAGAGCTTTGGACCAACACGAAGGCAGTTGCCATCGATGAAAAAGAGGGAAAAGTGCTTATAAGAAGAGGAAGGGAAGAATTTTCTGTAAGGGGTAAGGTTATGATTGTTGGTGATGGTCCTTATTCTAAGTTTACTCGATTACTTGGATTAGATGTTAAAAAGTCACCTTACAATTATAGTCCCGCTATACAATTTTTAATGGATAATGTGGAAATTGACCCAGAAACGGTTGAAATGTATTTTGGTAGAGACTATGCTCCTGGTGGATATGCTTGGATCATTCCTAAGGGAGATAAATTAGCTAATGTTGGTCTTGGAATACGTACACCTTTTTATAAACCTGGAACATCCCTGTATAATTATCTTATGAGATTTATTGAGAAGCACCCCGTAGCATCCGAAAAACTTAGAAAAGGGAAAATTATTTCAAAAACTGGCGGGTTAATACCTGTAGGTGGACCGATAACGAAAACATTCACTGATAGGACTCTTATCGTGGGTGATGCTGCAGGACATGTTATGGCTTCCAATGGAGGGGGCATCCCAGTTGCAGTTATATGTGGAGATGTTGCTGGGGAAGTTGCCACTCTCAGATTGCAAGATAAAGGTGACCTATCCCTTTATGAGAAGACTTGGAAAAGAGAAGTTGGAAAGGAACTTCAGACAGCTGTTGAAATTAGGAAATTGGTTGATATTGTCATGAAGAAAGATGTATTAACGGAAAAGGCTTTCCAACTTTTAGGTGAAGATAAAATTAAAGATGTTGTGTGTTGTAGGTTACCTTTCTCGATGAAAATCATACAAACATTGCTCAGAAAAATTCTTAAATCTTAAGGAAAAGTAAAAACTGCAATCTAAATGTTATATCTTTGCTAAAACAAAACGGAGTTTGCCAAAATGGGAATAGGTGAATCTTTCTCCGATAGCGTTCATGGCTCTAAAATCATAATGTTCTGTGGAAAAGGAGGAGTTGGTAAAACTACTTGCTCAGCTGCTACGGCCGTTCACTTCGCTGACAAAGGACTTAAAACACTTCTTTTGTCAAGTGACCCCTCCCCCTCTTTGTCGGATATATTAGAAATGGATGTTAGTAGAACAATTACCGAAGTTGAAAATGTGAAGAATCTTTATGCATTTGAATTAGACTATGATACTGTATTAAAAATGTGGAAGGAACGTTTTGGAGATGAGGTCTACGAGGTCGTGTCCTCTTTTCTTCCTGTGGGTGAAGAAATTATAGATTACATTGCCGGCGCACCAGGCATAGATGAAGAATTTCTTTTAAGCTACATACTTGACATCTATGAAAAAAGATCTTATGATGTAATAGTTTGGGATACTGCGCCTGCTGGTGGTACATTACAACTTCTTAAGCTCGAAGAAAAAGTTTATAAGCATCTTGGCGAGGCTGCTCGTTTATATTTGAGAGTTAAAGGGGTTCTTAAAAAAATAAAGAGGAAAAGGGGAGGCAATCCTCTGGATATTATTAATGATTGGAGAGAACTTAGTGAGAGAACTCTTAACATGTTAAAGGATGAAAATACAGAAGCCATTGTTGTAACTATTCCAGAGGCTTTAGGTGTGTATCAAACAGGGAGGATTATTAAAGAACTTGGAAGTGTAGGGATACGGGTAAGCAGGGTAATTGTTAACTACGTCTTACCTGAAGACTTATGTGATTGTGATTTTTATAGAGAGCGAGTAAAAATGCAGAAAAAATACATTGATCTTCTAAAAAAGCAATATTATAAGGAACCAGGACTTACCATTCTGCCTTTGTTGCCTCACGAAGTTAAGGGAATTGATGCAATACGAAAAGTTGAGAGCCTTTTATTTGAAACATAACCAACTATCTTATACCTTATGTAATCCTTTTACTAGGTGAATGCTAAGTATTGCAGAATTTCCGGGGTAAAAAGGTGAAAGTAGGTTTAATGTTAAGTGTTAATTTAATGGTTTTAAATGGGATAAAAGCTTTCAACGAGTAGGGAAAGTAGGAATACTATTCCAAATGTCAACATTAGGCTAGACGTTAAGGCATCTGCGTTTTCTGGGACTTTTGTCTTGAATGTTTTTATTAGGTTGATGGCTTTTGGTAGCGTTATTATGGTGGCTATGCTCCATAGTGGAATCATTTTAAACATTGACAAGATAAGTGTAACCACGTATGGGGCTATTATGAGGGTTACATAGGTTTTGAATGCTAAACTTCTTCCAACCACTATGGGCAGTGTTTTTGTCCCTACCTTACGATCATAATCCATGTCTCTAATGTTATTAGCTAATAGTACTGCTGAAACTAGAAGACCCAAGGGAATTGATGCAGCAATTACTTTCCAAGAAATGTTCCCTGTCTGAACATAGTAGGATCCAAGAACCATCAGAGGCCCCCATATTAGGAAGACTGCAGGCTCGCCTAGGGCTTTATATTTATATTTAAAAGGTATTCCAGAGTACGATATTGCAAGTATAGCGCCTAAAATGGCAAGTAATAGTATAAATGGACCTCTTACAAGTGTTAGGTAAACTCCTATGATAAATGCTGCAACAAACATTGTGCTACCAAATATTTCGAGCTTAAATAGACTTGTAAACCCTGATAAAACTGGATGCATTCTATATTTTGCAGTTGGAGCATCGACCGTATCCACTTTATACTTTGTGTCGTAATAGTCATTTATGACATTAGCTCCTGCATGAGCTAAAACAGTTCCAATGAGAGTAAGAACATAGAGAACGCCGTCGAATATTCCTTCGCAATATGCAAGAAGAGTGCCTAGTGTTATTGAAATAATAGTCATGAGAAAACTCCAAGGTCTTGTAACTAAGAACCACATTTTCAACTTTTGTCCCAATTTCAAATCACCACCGTGTTTAAGTGTAGCTTTTTCCCTGAAACTTCATATCCGATCGGGATATTGAAATAATAAAGTGTTAAAAACGTTTCTAAATAAAGCTTCACTTTCTTAACGTAGGCTACTCAAACTACGCAGTAAAAATACATATAAATTTTACGTTTTCACTTATTGTAATGGTAGGTTTTGTAAATTTTCAAGAATGAGGCACCGTTAAGCTTAAGTATGCTATAAGTACTTAACTGCCGTGGCCTAACATATTTGCTTTGGGCCTCGCCGCTTAACACAGCATTTAATAAAAAATCAGATTTTAATTCTGAAAAACAACAAAATGAACTTTGGTATTTAGATAGATAAAATTGAAAGTGATTAAGACTCATTTGCGACATGCAAAGAGACATCAGCTTCCAACATCATGTACGTTAAAATCCCTAGATAAGAGCCATTGATCTGCATGAGCCTTCAAAAATCGCTACTTAAGTGTAATATGGTGTGGAAGTTTGAAGGGGTTACCAAGAAATCTTTGGAATAAAGCTTTGAATGCTTTGGAAGAAATAATTGCTTGCTACGATTTAGGTAATCAGCTTTTCAGTTTTTTCCAAGACTGGAGAATTAGAAAAGAGGCCATTAACATTTTATTTTCAGAAAATAGAGTTTATAGAGTTTTAGATCTGGGCAGTGGGCCGGGAACTCTTGAACCTATACTCTCTGCCAAGTCTAAATATGTTGTATGTGTTGATGCTAGTTATTTGATGATTATGCGTGCTAAGAGGGTAAATAGAAGTTTGAAAAATGTAAATTATGTTCAAGCGGTTTTTGAATATCTACCGTTTAGAGAAGGAGTTATTGATGTTGGAATTGCATCCTATTCGCTTAGAGACTCGTTTAACCTTGTGAAAGCTCTTCGAGAAGCTGCAAGAGTTTTGAAAAGAAAATTAGTGATAGCAGATATTGGAAAACCGGATGGAAGATTAAAGTCTGAAATAATAGGCCTTTACTTAAAATTTGCAGTTCCATTGATAACTTCCACAGTTACGAGAAAAATCAGGGAAAACCCGTGGAAACTCCTTTACCAGACGTATGTTTATTTACCTCCAATTTCAATATATAAAAAGCTTGTTAAAAGAATTTTTGGAAAAGTTGATGCGATTACTTTCCTAATGGGTGCAGCTGTCATTATAATTGGGGAAAAACATTTTAACGCTTCACTAATAAAAGATCTTTAACAAGGAAAATCCATTTGTCCAACCCATCATTCCAGGTCTGCATAAACTAAACAAACAAGGAATTTAAGACAATTCAGATCACATGCCAATTAATGCATAATTTATTTCGCCTTGCGAAACTGTTAAACATTTGGTAGACAAATATAGACATTGATGGACATGGAACGACTATATACCATGAAGGAAGCATCAAGGTTATTGGGAGTATCGGTCAGAACTATTCAGAGGTGGGATAAGGAAGGGAAGATTAGGTGTGTCAGGACTATTGGAGGTAAGAGGAGGGTTCCAGAGTCGGAGATAAAGAGAATTCTAGGAATTCATGAAGAGAGGAGAATAGTTGGATATGCAAGGGTTTCATCTCATACCCAGAAGGATAATTTGGAGAGGCAGATTGAACTCATTAGGAAATATGCTAAGGAAAGAAACTGGGAAATAGAAATTCTTAAGGATATAGGTTCAGGTTTAAAGGAGGATAGAAGGAACTTCCAGAAATTGCTAAGGATGGTTATAAACAAAGAGGTTTCTAAGGTTATCGTAGCTTATCCAGATAGATTGACAAGATTTGGTTTCAAAATTTTGGAAGAGTTTCTCAAAAGCTATGGAACTGAAATCGTAGTGATAAATAGGGAGGAAAAGACGCCGCAAGAAGAACTTGTTGAGGATTTAATCACGATAATTTCTCATTTTGCTGGTAAACTGTACGGCATGCGATCACACAAGTATAGGAAGGTTGTTAATGGTGCAAAGAAACTCATACAAGATCCTTAGCTACAAAATAAAACACAACTATAATGTCAAATACTTTTTAAATAGCTACAGATATCTCCTCCAAAAAACAATAAACATCATTTGGGATAACATAGAGTGGATTGAGAAAAAACAGAGAAACTACTATTTAATTAGAAATGGAAAGAGGGTTAAAAAGAAATACTACTGTGTTAAACGTTTAATTCCAATAATTCCTAAGTCTAGGGAATTTAAGAGAAATC
>Ga0190367_1001142_pt1 | contig 16150 bp, 13 predicted proteins | sample 4872181011_MG_FD_171838 | JGI IMG/M metagenome (GOLD analysis project Ga0190367, IMG submission 171838) | Hydrothermal vent microbial mat bacterial communities from Southern Trench, Guaymas Basin, Mexico - 4872-18-10-11_MG | ecosystem: Environmental > Aquatic > Marine > Hydrothermal vents >...
GGAAGGAGCATTATAGAAGAAAAAGGGAAAAAGGTATTTAAAAACGACAAGCAAACCGAGGCTCGGGCACTTGGCTACCTTATTTTGTGCTTGAAAGAAAGCAAAGAAGTTTCGCTAAAGGAAGCAAGGCATCTTCTTTCTGGACTTAGAAAACCACGTTGCAAGAAAAAGAAGCTTGAGAAAGGGGAGATTAACCTCCTCCTTAGAAAATGGCAAAAAGAAGGCCTTATTATCATCAAGAATGGTAAAATAAAGCTAAACTTGATAAGATGATGGAAAACATCAAAAGAGAAGCAAAGGAAATAGAAAAGCGGCTTGGAGAAGAATTGGAGCTAAAAGAGAAAGGGTTTATTGAAACTAAACTTTCAAGCGTCTCAGCATCCTTGATTGGCAAAAAAATTAAATTCAAAGCGGAAATTGTTGGAGAAAAAGCAGGGATGGCTATACCGCGCTATGTGCACCTCATATGCACAAGATGTAGCCACATTCTTAGCAAAATCGATGTTTTGAAGAATTTCAGGATTTTCTATAAAATTTTAAGAAAAGAAAAGGTAAATGTATCAGATTTTAAAGAAATTGAGCATGCAGAATGCACCAGTAGCCAAGGTCATAACCTTAAAATTGTCTTCGCCGAAGATGAATATGTAGATGCCTCCCTCTTGCTTATTAGAGATAGCGAAGAGCCTAGCCAATCAAGAGGTTCAAAAGCTCTCTCCGAGAAAACATGGAAATCTTTCCTTTTAGGCATTGCTCCTGACTACAAACGTGCGGAGATTGCTGCGGTTCCTTTCAGGAATTTTAAAAATAATGAAATTGAATTCGTAGTTTTGGAAATAAACCCAATAGAGGAAGAATTTGAAGTAGTAGAGATAAATGAAGAAGATCATGAGAAATTCAAGGAATATTTTTGCGAAGATAAGCTTAAAGAAGTTGTAGAAAAGCAGATTGCCCCAGAAATTAAGCAACGCTCCTTAGCAAAAGAAAGCGCTTTGCTTGTTTTACATTCACCAAGGGAGATTGTTGATCCCTTTACTGGGAAAGTTATGCGTGGCACACTTTACGCACTCTGGTTTGGAGACACTGGCACAGGGAAATCAACAATTGGTGAGGATTTAGGCTCAAAATTTTATAAACTGGCTAAGTATGTCATTGGAGAGTCTGCCAGCCGCGCTGGCTTAACCTACACTATAGATCCTGAGGAAAGGATGATAGAATGGGGTACTTTAGTATTGAATGATTCTAAGTGCGTTTTTATTGATGGTATGCACTCATTGAGCTCAGCAGAAATCGCAGAGCTAAGAGAGGCTTTAAGTCAGCAAAAAGTCATTGTAACTCGCATGGTAAAGGGAGAAAGACCATGTAGAGTACGCATTATTGCAACACTTAACCCTAGGAGCTCAATGGACTCTTACGTTTTCAAAGCTTTGGCTTTGAAGGATACAGCACTCCATGAGCCGGATCTAAGGAGATTCGATATTATTATCTCTTTCTCAGACAAAGATGTCCCATCCAATGTCATTGCTGAAGCAAAAGCGGATGAAAGACCTATTCCACCTGAGGTGTTCAGAAGGCACGTATTCTGGTCTTGGCGCCTAAGAGCCGAGCAAATTCGCTTCACTGAAAAAGCAAAAACAGCTATAATAAAATATTCGCGGGAAGTGCTTAAGTGGAAGCTTTCTGAGCTTCCTGTCATTGCTGATGACGCAAGGGAAAAACTTTTACGTTTATCAGCAGCGTATGCCTGTTTGTTGCATTCTGTTGAACTTGAAGATGGTAAAGAATTTGTTATAGTAAGAGAAGATCACGTAAGAAAAGCATTTGAGTTTATAATGCAGATGCTTGAAAATTTGGAGTTTTTTGAGCTTTACAAGGAAAAAGCAGGCAAAGAGGAGCTTAGTGATAAGGAGTTTGAAGAAATTTATGGGGGTCTGGATGAGATCCACTTGCAAATTTTAGAAGCTTTAAAGGACGGAGCAAAGTCCGCTAGCAAGCTTAGTACCTTGCTTGACATTTCTGATCGAACTGTAAAGGAAAAATTCAAATTATTAAAGAAATTTGAATTAATAATCACATCTCCTGGATTTGGCGCGCGTCTAACCAGGAAAGGTGTGAAATTTTTAAGAAAGTTAAAAAGTAAAAAAGTTACCTTAACTTCACTACCTTTCACCGCTTCACCGCCCGAGAAGGATACCTCCTCCCAACATGAAGGCAACACTAAATATGAGGGTAGCTTATTGAGCGGTGAAGTAGTGAAGCGTGGTGAAGTTGAGAACACTAGTGAACAAGTTAACTCTAATGAGGAATATCCACAAATCATAGATTTAAAGCCCTGCAAGAATTGCAACCGATATTTTTCCGCAGATAACGAAGTTTGTCCTTATTGCAATGAAAAGAGAGAAAATTGAGAAATTTATATTGCAAAGGAAATTATATTTCGAAAAATTGCGCCAAATCTATCCTGAGCGATTCTTTTACGTTGCTGAGGATAAAGAAAACATAGGAGATCCAACAACGCGATTCAACCCCGCTAATGCCTATGAAGAAGATGAGCTTGCCAGCTTACTGAATTTGCACAGAGAAATTTTACCAAATGAAATTGTTATTGAAATAGAGAGTGAAAATTGGGAAGATGTTGTTAATGAAGCAAGCTTGGTTATAAGAAGGCTTGAGGAATTCGGAATTCCTTATTACATATGGTTCTCAGGAGGTAAAAGTCTGCATATTCACATTTTCATTGATTATTCATTGATTAAGCAACACATGAGTCATTTCAAGAAAATTGCTAAGCATTATTATGATAGTTATTTTAATGAGGATGATTTGGAAAGATTAATTTCTAGAATTATCAACTCGATTGCTTTTCTTATTCTTGAAGGCTTAAAGCTAAAATGTCTTGATAAAAGCCTTTTAAGAGCATCTATGCACCAAATAAGGGCAGAAGGAAGCTTTAATATTAAGGATGGAAAGGTTGTAGGTTATAAGACCTATGTAGAGGAAATTCCAGCTGAAAAACCTAAAGTTGTTTGTTCATGGAATGTTAAGTTTCCTGATGAGATAAAAACTTGGAAACCAGAGCCGGAATTTTTCAAATCATTGATTTACATGGCATATTGGCATTATATACGTAAGCCCATAAAATTAGAAGGGTATAAAGGGTATAATAAAACATGTAAAATTGATTTGAATAAGCTAGGTGAAATTTTGCAAGATATAAAAGCAAGCATTTTTAAGGATTATAGAAAAAGGCTATTTTTCTACTTTATTGCTCCAGCAGAAGCTATCTTGGGAAAGGAAGAAATTTTAAAGAATAAAGATGAATGGATAGAAAGAAAAGCAAAGGAATGGTGGGCGTGGTTTGAAAGAAATAAGAAGGCTTATCCATCAGATGGAAGGAAATATTACTTTTCTCAAGTTAAATGCCAGCTAAAATGGTGGGCAGAAAAAATTCTAAAAGGAGAAAAGGTTGTGCCACATAGGTGGGCTTTGCGTGAAGCGCTTGAGTGGAAGGCATAAAAAATTTAAATAAGCAATCCCAATCTTTAGGTAAGATGGAATTTTCTCCTAAAGAATTTTTCTTAAAGCAAATTGAAGGAAAAATAAGATCGTATGTTGCACAAGGAAAAGAATCTCTCCATAAGGTAGCTAAATACATAAAGACAGTGTCCACGAAATACGGAATACCTTCACAAGAAATTCGTCAAGTTATAACAAAAGTGAGAGAGGAAACTGTAGAACCATTTTTAAATCCTAAAGGTATCTATAGACCTGAACGTTTACGAAGATTTGAAGATTTATGTAAGGAGCTTGGATTCAAATAAATGCCTTCATGGAAAGCTCATAGAGAGATTGGTAAATTAATTTGCAATTTCTATAGCAGTGAAATTGATAAACTTATAGACAAGCCAGAGCTTCATGACGCCTCAAGATATGATATAGGAGAACTTGAAAAGATTGTTAAAGAGGTGAAGGAGAAATATGGTGAAAAAGGTTTACATTATTTAGCTTTGCATCATTATGTTGATAGATTAGCCGATATCTTAGTTAGAGAATTAAGTGATGGTTATGAAAGTTATGTTAATGGTGAGGATATCAAAGATATTTTTCTTAGCATAAGAGAATTTTCTCTTGCTTTGCTAAGAATAGATCCCAAAAACATATTTTCTTTACTTATCTATGATTTTGAAACAATTAAACAAAAAATTGGAGTCTTATATCCAAAATTAAAAGGAAAAAGGAGGAGAGAACTTATAGAAAGATTAAAGAGTGCGTATGAAAAGCTACAAACTTCTAATACCTTACTGGAGCTTAGATCTGTAGTGCTAAGTGTTTTAAAAAGAATTGAGCAAAATTTTGATTATATTTGCTTAAGAATACTTATGGACGAGTCATTTAATAGTCCTAGATTTCTTAACAGAATTTGTCAAAGCATAAGGATGAAATCAGCATCTTATAACTATCAGGGTCTTGAAGAAAGAGCAGGAAAGTTAATGGATCAAAATAATTTACAAAACTTTATATTAGCAATAATTGAGATGTTTAGCAATAATTATAAGGCAATATCTGAGTAATCGTTTTGATTTCATTTTCTAGTTGCTATAGCTGCTGCTAAAATTGGTATTATGGCAGCCACAAATACCATAAGAGCCTCATCAACACTCTCCTCAAAATCCTGCTCTATTTTGGGATAGTTGGTTATGTCTATAAAAAGATAAGGTCTCATATTACAACTAATGACAGTATAGCTAGAAATTTTGGTAGTATCTGACCTCAAATGGCAAATTTCTTCAGGATATGAGCTAAGACTTGCTGCTCTTAGATTTTTTAGAAGTAAATCAAGAGCCACATCAAAATTGGAGTTGTTATATGGTTGAATGGAGAAATGAAGTTTTCTGCTATTTTCTAGTACCTTTTTTAGTTTTGGTATGGCCATGTAAATTCTAAAAGCACAGTCATTACTAGCATTTATTTTAACATTTTCGTTAAAAAGTACCGTGAAAGCATATCCACTTCCCTTATTTAAGTCCATTTTTGTGAAATTTATCTTAGCTTTCACATTCTTAACAGAACCATAAAATTCTAAAGTTACATTAAGTCCCGAAGCTTCTGCATAGGAGCAAATAGTCCAGTTGTTGTCTCCTTTATTTTCTTTACACTCTAGATTTTTGATACCTTTAGGCCATATATCTTTGAGAGGGTCTTTACTAAACTTCTTCTCAACAAGAAAGGGAATATAATCCTCAAAGATAGCTAAAGTGAAATTGCCTAGATAAACCTCAAAAGGTATACTCTTATTTTGCCGAAATCCTCTAATTTCTATTTCTATACCTTCTTGATCTGCTATATTATTAATATTCATTTGGAGAAAGACTCCTTCAGTTGAGTTAGCCATTAATCCCATTTGAACTTCAGTATATTGCTTAAGCAAACCTATCTTAGTTATAGCTAAATACAAGCAATAATAAAAAATAAATACGCAGAGAACGCCTACAGCAGCTAAGTGGCGAGGTCTATGGAATTTTTTTGGTGAAAAAGCATATATACTAAGTAAAATAGCAATAAGAAAGGTAGCACAAAATAATTTGGCTATAAAGATGTTTACTTGTTCTGTCAAATCAATTATTAAACCGATTAAAGGTATTAAGGGTACTAGATTTCGAAGAATAATGGAAATAACAATAGCAAGGATAAAGATTAGAAGTGCCTTAAAAAATAAGAATAGTAAGTCTTCCAAAATTTGGGTTTTAAAGTTTTTCTTTCTCATTAAAATTTGAGTGAGATACAAGAATTTTTAAGAATTTTCTCAACCTCTTTCTTATATTTTTCCTTAAGATTTGAGAATTTTCCTTGAAGGTAAAAATCGAAAAGTTCCTTAAAACTACCAAGATTTTTGTAAAGCACTCTTTTACCTATTTCACTTTCACATTTATTCAATTCTTTCATCAGTTCAGCATAATAATCAATGATTGCAAAATCCAAAGCTTCGTTGAATGTTGGAATATTTTTATTTTCCTCCATAGCCTTCAAAGCTAGAGTAACAATCATTTCTTTAGTTAATCCTGTGAAGAAACTTAAAACTTCTATTTTATCGGAAATTGAAAATAAAGCAGAGTATGAGGATGACAATTGCTCTAAATTCTCAGTTTCAACATTGTAGTAAATCTCTGTATCTTTTCCTAAGCATTCTGAAATTTTATCGATAATCTTTGTTACATCTTCAATTTTTGACTCTTTATCAACAACAAAGGTTATAGCAACTTTTTTGATCATTGTTAATATTTTTGATACATTTGGTAAATTAAAAATAGTACACAAAGACTAGATTGCCACTATTACACCTTAGGAAATAATTTGAATAAGAAGGAACATCAGGATTTGGTTAGCTTTGAAAAAATTTAAAAATAATTAGGAACATAAAGCAAGCAACTCTATTTCCATTTGATCTTAACAAATTTTCTTAACACAGCTCTTGTTTTCCTCAAATTTCTTATGTTTGTAATGAAATGAAGATGTACGCACCTGAATCCAACTTCGTGATTATGGATTTCTGTGAACTTTAAATTAAATCTTCTAAGTCTCTTCAACTCCTTTTCACTTAAAACTGGCAGATCTAATTCTATTTCTCTATCTTTTATGGTTATATCCCCTTCGATAAACCAGTAAGGCTGAACAGGAATTTCATGCTTGTTAGTGTACTCTTCATATTTTTTAAGTAGATTTAGGTTGTCAAACCTAACTACTTTTTTGCTTGCCTTTACCTCAAGACTAACCTCTTGAGTAAGCAACTTGAGAACTCGTCTACATAAAGTTAAGACTTTTGCCATCCTATTTAACAAAGTTTTAAGTTGATGAGGTATTTTTTCAACTTCCTCAAATGGCCTTCGATATTTTATGATGCTATTTTGTTATTTTGTTTTAAATCTTTTAAATAATTATTAGTGCATTTTTTAGAATCGAAAAACAGAGAAGGATGAAGATAGATGTTACTGTTATTTTATGTGCTCCCTTTATTTAAAGTAGGGAAAATTCTTTTAATTATTTCAATTTCTAAGTTTTCCATATTATTTGGGTAATATTTCTCCAGTTCCTTGAAGAACCTTTCCCCATGATTTACATCATTTACTTTAAAATGTGCAAGCTCATGAAGAAGAATAAATCTCATGAGCTTCTCATCAAAAAATTCAATAACATTGCGATTCACTCTCAAAGTCTTGGTTTTAAAAGAGAAAGATGCTATTTTTCTTTTCATAGGAATAATTCTAATTTTGACATCTTTCAATCCTAATTCTCCGACAATCTTTCTGAAGAGCCTTATTACTTCCTTTCGCTCCATACTTTCTCTAACTCCTTCTTTACGTACTCTACAAGCTCATCAGCCAGTTTTGTAGCCTCATTTTCTTTTATGTCAGCTAAGAATAGATCTTCCAAAATTTTTGCTGCAAGTTCATCTTCGTGTGCAGGAAGCATCTTCGCGCTCCGCGAAGCTAGCTTCCTAAGATATTTCTCGGTATTTGTAAAATCAACGCTTTTAGTGGTTTTCTGCCTTACGTAGTACCTCATGCTTTCCTTTAATCTTTCTTCAAGTGATTTGTTTTCTATCCTTTCTCTATACTCCTCCAGCTCACTTTCAATTGCTCTAATTCTAGCAAGGAATGTCTTTGTATTAATAGTTCTTGTTATCCACTCTATTCTTAGCCTCTCGATTTTCTCAGCTATTTGTCTATAAACAGGATCGTGCATTTTCTCTCTTACAAAATTTCTGATATAGAAGAAGTAGTCTGCTAGCTGATTAATCATCTTTTTTCTAAGTTCTTCCTCTCCAAATCTTTCAGCAAGCTCAGAAGCGAGCTTTTCTATTTTCTCAGGTTCGAGCTTGACCTTTCCGATTTCTTTGAATTCTTCAACAATCGTTTTCTTATGGATGTAGGATCTAAGCTCATCCCAGAAATCTTTTCCAAGTTTTTTAGTTTTTGGGGATATTATTACTTTCAGCTTGTAATAAATGTATGCGAGAGTTTGGATATCCTCAACATAAACTATTTTCTCCCGATATGCTCCAAGAGCTTTGTAGAGTTTCAAAATACTTTTCATATCATTTACTAGTTTTATAAGTTTGACTGATAGATCTACATCTTCCGTGTAGAGCATTGCAAGCGTCTTTATCTTGGCAATCAATTCTTCTTTTCCTTCTCCAGTCTTTAAGGCATTCTTTGCTGCATCTAGATCTATTTCTATTTCCTCCTTTCCAACTTTGAGCGTTTTCAATTCTTCCTTCAGTCTGTTAAACTTGTATTCAAACTCCGAGAACTTCTGCTTAATTGAACTCATGAGATTAAGCTTCAAATCTTGACGGATTATGGCATCCTCATCAGCAAGGAGGTTATAGATCGCCATAGTCTTTGTAAGATGCTCCATAAGCCCAACGGAATCGACAATAAGCCCGTATTCTTTATCCTTATATGGTCTGTTAACTCTAGCTATTGCTTGAAGAAGCCTGTGTTCGTAGAGCGGTTTATCAAGATACATAACCCTAAGCTTAGGAGCATCAAAGCCAGTAAGAAGCATATCAGTAACTATCAGAATTCTAGGATTATCCTTATTTTTAAATTCGTCTTGTATTTCCTTGTTTATCTCATCATAATCTTTGTTTCTCCATCTCTTTCTAAGTTCCTCCATATATTCAAGAATTTCTCCCTCAGTCTCTTTGTAGCTATATGTCATCACAATTTCAGCCCATTTTCTCGCTTTTTCTCCAAATTTCTTCACAAGATATTTATCTAGCGCTCTTTTGTATCTCACGCATCCAAGCCTATTTACAGCTACAACCATAGCTTTAAACTTGAAGTTCCTAGTGTCTTCTTCGATCCTATCAACAATGTATTTTGCAAGCTTGTCAATTCTCTCAGGGTTAAGCAGAATCACTTTTGCTTTTGTAATATTGTCCCGAATATCCTTTTTAGTTATCTTTGCTTCCAAAAGTTTATCTATTTCACCATGTTTTTTCATATATTCTTTTATAAAATCCGCTATCTCATTTTCGGTCAGTTTTATTTGTATCCCTTCAGCTTCTATATCTCCTTCCTTAACTACATCATAAACAAGGGGTAGCGTGAAGCCGTCTCTTATAGAGTCGCCAATGAAGTAAACATCAAGATAATACTCTCCCTCAGCAGGATATGAGAATTCCAGAAATGTGTTTCTTTCATGCTTGAAAATAGGAGTTCCTGTAAAACCGAAAGTTATGCAATTCGGAAAACTAGCCTTTCTCATCGCTCCAAGAGTGCTGTAATGACTTCTATGGGCTTCGTCTATTAAAAATAGAACAAATTTATTTTTAACACCACCCAAGTCGAGAATATATTTTTCTTTGTCTTTTCCCTTTAGAGATGACAGTTTTTCCACAACTTTGCGATATTCTTCCTGATCGCTTTTCTCAAGATACTCTAAATATCTCTTTGCAAGTTTGTGAAGCAGAGAATATATTCTCTGTGTAGATTCCTGATCTTCCTTCTCACTTAAACCTTCAAAATTGGTTTGCCTTCCTCTCTGGAATTTTTGGATTGTTGTTAAGTAAATGCCGCGAGAAATTACATTTTTTGAGAATTCGCTTTCTTTTAGAGTTTCAATTACTTTGCATAGCTCAGAAATGCTTTCTATTTTCTTATAATAATTTCTAAACTTCTCCTCCTGAACTGATTTTAGAACCTCATCATGCTGTCTTTCGAGATCTTGCCGATCAACTACAAAAAACACTACAGGATTTTGGGAATAATAGCGATCAAAGAAGTAGTTTGCTATAAAGAACATTGTAAAAGTCTTGCCACTTCCCTGCCAGTGCCATATTAGCCCTTTGCTCTTTCCATTATTCAAGTGTTCCTCTATCCTTTTCATAGCTCTTTTCGTTGCTCTGTATTGGTTCCATCTCGCAATCAACTTTTTCTTGAGACCTTCTTCAGGAATCCAGAAAAATGTGAAGTACTTTATAAATTCTACAAGCCTTGACGGTTTTAAGAGATCAAAAATATCATCTTTCCAGTTAAAGGAATTTTCCTCTCTCTTCTTTTTCTCCCAGTTAGGCAATGTGGGAGTGTAACGTTTTTCATCACCATAAGCAATTGCAAATTGTACAAATCTGAAAAGATCCGGAGACTTCATTTCGTAACTTCTTATATCTTTCAATGCTTGTGTATGAGAAAATGGAATAGATTCTGGTTTTGCTTCTATTATAACAATAGGTATGCCATTTATGAAAAGTGTGAAATCTGGTTCGCTATTGTCTGGCGAACCTCTAAACTTAGCTTCATGAAGAAAGAAGAAGTAATTTCTTTCTGGTTTTTGATGGTCTATTAAATGAAATGTCCAGATTTCTCTATCGACTTTAACTTTAATGCCATATTTCAAATAATCTAAAATCCTTTTTTCTTCCGAATTCAAATCGTCGAAAATTTTCTCAATTACTTTTCTTCTTTCCTCTTCCCGTAACTTGAAAAATTTTTCTTGGTTAATTTCTACAACCTTTTTCTCAAGAACGTCTGGCAAATAATAATGTTCAATCAAAGTGTGCTCGGATATTTTAAGCTCTGAATTCCCGTCTCTCCAGCCTATTTCAATCAGCCTGTTCCTTATTTCTTTGTGAACAACATCTTCAGGCTGAAGGGTCATACATTATCCTCCTTTTAGTGCTGATACAATATTTTTTGTTAGTTCGGCTATTTTTAAAGTAATTTCGCTTCTTTTATTTTCTAGACTTATAAGTTCTTCCACTTCCTTTTCCAAGTCGATTTTTTCCTCTTCTTCAACAGGTGTTACGTAAAGGCTAACATTTAAATTGTAATCATTCTTTGCAATTTCTTCAAGGGTAACTACTCTTGCAAAACCTTCGATATCTTTGAATTCTCTATAAACGTTCAGAATTTTTTCGATGTGTTTCTCTCCAATCCTGTTCATAGCAGAAATTTCAGGATGTTTTTCGTATTCTTCACTTGCATTTATGAACAAGACTTTACCTTTTCTACCTTCTGGTTTGTTTTTGTTGAAAATTATTATTGCACCAGCTCTTTTTTCCTTACCAAATATTGGAGGGAGTTGAATTACAGCTTCGATTAAGTCTTTTTCTACAATTTCTTTTCTAATCCTTTTTTCGCTCTTTCCTCTAAACAAAACTCCGTTATCAATTACTATTCCTGCTTTCTTTTTGGAGAAATAAAGCAGTAATTGGATCCACGCCCAATCCATAGATTTCTTTGGCGGAAAACCGTTTGTTGCGTAAGTCGTGTAAATCTTTTTAACTTCGGGTTTTGTTTTGAGGTTATCCACATCATATTTTTGGTTCCATCTCGGATCTGTTAGCGCGTAATCTATCTCTAAGTTTGAAAACTGAGGATTTGCTAAGCTATCACCAATAAATATTTGATAATTCTTTATACCGTTCAGTATCATGTTGATTTTAGCTATCGCCGCGATGTAGGGTCTTATTTCCTGCCCGTAAAGCATAATCTGAGGATCGGGCTCTTTACTTTCTGCATGCCTGTAAGCGTAAACGAGAAAGCTCCCCGAACCCAGAGCTGGATCGAGAACTGTGGAATTTGGCTCGATATCAAGGAGCTCTATAAGAAGCTTTCCAACCTCTGGAGGCGTAACTCTAAACTCTTCTCCTTTTTCACCAGATTTCTTTTGAGATTTTTCTTCAGGCACATAACTGCTGAGTATCCACATGAATATTGAGTTCAAAACTTCTGGTGAAATTTTGGAAAAGTCTACAGTGCTAAAACCATCGATAATTTTCTCAAATCTTTCAATGTATTCTGGAGCTGTAAATATCTTCAAGTTCTCTACTAAAACGTCCATGCGGTCAAACTCAGGATTCAGCTTGATAATCCTTGAAAGGTTAGATATTATTTTTGCTGAACTTTCTCTTTCTTTTACGGATTCGTGCCAAGTCAGAAGCTTCTTCTCACTCTCATCATAAAGAACGTAGTAGCTCCTGTTTGCAAGAATGTATGCTTGGGTTTCCGTAAACTTCTCGGAATACTCCTTAACCTTTTCCATCCACTTGTCGCTTAATACTTTGTAAAATATCAAGGTGAGTAAAACCTTGTAATCTAAATCACCGCCTAGATTCTCAGCTATTTCCGAAATCTTTTTTCGAAGCTTCTCTTCAAGTTCCTGATTGCTCATTAACCTTCACCCTCACCTTACCCGTCAGAAGAACATCCATCAAACCCTTCTTAATTCTCTCAAGCTTTTCTTTCTCTTTCCTTTCGATTTCAAGTTTTTTGTCAACTGTCTGGAGAATTTCGGCGATTATCTTTTGTTCATCGAGTGGTGGGAGTGGGATTAAATAGTTCTCAATGTCTTCTTTTCGTATTGCCTTAAAAGTAGAGCCAGATGAGATGATTTCGAATTTCCGCCCATTGAATTTCAAATAGTAAAACAGAAATAGATAATTCAGTTTATTATTTTTAGGTCTAATTGCCGCTAATCCTCTCCCAATACAACATCTAAACGGAGCGATATTAACGTCTCCCACAGGCGCCCTTACTGAGAGTAAAATATCGTTTGGTTCGGCTATTTTTATTGGTTTAGAGCAGTAGATTGAGGGCGATGGATAGATTTCCCCAAATTCCGTCTTGCCCTGCAAAAAAGGTAAACCCTCTCCAGTATTGTTGTATGTTGATGAGGGTGGAGACTGTCCCATGATTATTTCAGCAACATCTTTGTCCCCAAGCCTAACAACCTCCCAATCTTCCGGCACTTTCCCAATTTCCGTATCTCTAAACCTTGTTTCCCGATAAAAGCTGACTTTACCGTTTTCAACCTTAACTCTCACCCTTCCGCTGAGAAGCTCCTGCATCAGCCCTTTCTTCAGCCGTTCGGTTTTTGCGATGATTTCGTCGGTTTTTTGAATTGCTTGGTCAACCGTGCTTAAGATTTCGGCGATTTTGCGTTGTTCTGGGAGAGGTGGATAAGGAATTATTAAATTCTCCACAGCCTCTTTTGGAACTCTTTTCCTGCCAGTTGTTCCTCTCATGGAGTATTCTAAGATCTTTCTGAATCTGGGATGTTTAAGCACATAAAATAAGAAGAGCCTATCTATTCTCCTGCAAGTAATTGGAAATACTTCTGTTGTGGCAAGAGCGAATCCGTTAGGTATGTCATCTGGGACTATTCCTTGTTTGCCATTTTCAAAGCATGGAGTAATTTTTGCTAAAAGAAGATCGCCAGCCTCGCAATACGTGAAACTTCTTACGTCTTCTAATTTACGAATTTCAAACTTAACATACATCTCAGAGTCAGGTATAAGTTCCATAGAAATGAAGGCTACTTCATCAACACTATTTATTGATTTGTTTTTTCGAATTTCTGCGATTTCTTTATCTCCCAGCCTAACAACCTCCCAGTCCTCAGGAATTTTCCCTATCTCCGTATCCTTGAAATTCGTTTCCATGTAAAACTGCATAAACATCAACCTCCTTCTTCGATCTTCTTATAGATAAGTAAATTATCAGCTACAGTTACGCAAAATTTTGCGTGCTTTACCGCAAGTTCTGCATCTTCTTTCTTAAATAACTTGTCAGGCGGAACATTTAGCTCATCAATTCCATATTTTGCGATGGTATAAAATCTGTGCCAAAAGTAAGTTAAGAAGATCAGTCTCGGTAATTCATCCTTATAAACAAAGTTCTCTGGAAAATCTTTAGAAAGAAGCTCTTTAGTTACTTTCATTACCTCTTCTCCTCTCTTTCCTCGGTCAAACAACAATTGGTGTTCTCTAGGAAAATCCAAACCCATTATCTTAAATACGGCTTTACCACTTAGTTCTATAGCGGCTTGGCAGTTAGCTATTATATTTGAATAACTTGGGAAATATTCTTTTAGCTCTTCTTCTGATTCTGAGATAAGTTTCTTTGCTTTATCAATCAAGTTTTTAGCGTATTCTAAATGCTCACTCATAAGTTCCACCCAAGACTTGAATTATTTGAGAGATATATCTTTCTGACTTTCTCCCAACATCTTGCCGTTCTGTTTCGATCTTTTTCAGTTCTCTGAACTCCTTAGCAAGGTCTATCTTTTCCCCTTCTTCAATCGGCACAACGTAGAGCGTAACGTTTAGATTGTAATCGTTCTTTGCAATCTCCTCGATGCTAACAACTTTTGCAAAACCTTCAATATTCTTGAACTCTCTGTAAGCATTCACAATTTTCTCGATATTCTTTTCTCCAAGTCTGTTTAACCTCCTAACCTCTGGATGTTTCTCGTATTCATTGCTTGCATTTATGAACAAAATCTTCCCCTTTCTCTCCTCAGGCTTCTCCTTGTTGAAAATTATAACAATTCCAGGAGCTCCAGTGTTGTAGAAGAGCTTTTCTGGCAGTAAAACAATCGCTTCAATGAGATCCTTTTTAACTATAGCTTTTCTAATCCTCTTTTCGCTCCCTCCTCTAAACAAAGCTCCGTTATCGAGTATTATCCCAACCTTTTTCCTTGCAAAGTGAAGCATGAGCTGAATCCATCCCCAGTCCATCGAGTTCCTTGGTGGGAGCGTGCTCGTGAACTGCGTATAGATTCTCTTAACCTTGGGATTCTCTATAATCCCGTTTACGTTGTAATCCTGATTCCAAGGCGGATTTGCCACAACGTAATCGCACTGTGGAAATCTCGGATTTGCCAAACTGTCGCCAATAAAAATTTCATAGTTCTTTATGTCATGTAGAATCAGGTTCATCTTTGCTATAACACCCATTATTTCATTTCTCTCCTGTCCATAAAGCATGAGAACTTCTTCACCTTCTTTGCCATATTTCTCTCTTACATAATCCCGTGAAACTATAAGCATGCTTCCGGAACCGAGAGCCGGATCGAGAACAGTCACTATTCCCTTTTCTTCATCTATTTCTATGTCAAGAAGGTTAACAATAAGCCTCACTATCTCTATCGGAGTGTAGTTTTCTCCTTCTTTCGCTTTCTGTGGAGCAAAATAATTGAGTATCCACATGTAAGCATCGCCTATAACATCATACGGAATCTTAGAGAAGTCAAGGCTGTTGAAAATCTGTATGATACTTTCAATTGTATGTAGATTGTCCTCACTTACGAATCCTTTGAATCCAAGAATTTCAACAAGTTTTTCGAGGTCTGCAAGCTTTTCATTTAATCTTGAAATACGCGTTAAGGCATTTGCAAGTTCCGCAATGGTTTCTCTGCTTTTTGCAACTTCATGCCAAGTCAAGAGCTTCTGCTCATTTTCATCATAAAGAGTATAGTATTTCCTGTTCGCGAGCAAGTAAGCTTGCGTTTTTGTGCGTCCTTCTGCAATAAATTTCTCTACAAGCGCATTCCATTTATCGCTTAAAGCTTTATAGAAGAGGAACAACAGCAGAACTTTGTAATCAACTCCTCCTCTTATTAGATCAGCCCCTGCTTTTAGACTTCTAAAAAGTTTATCTCTCGTAGTACTTACAGCTTTCTCTGCGAATGAAAGCCTGTAAATGCTTCTTCTAAAATCTTTAGGATCTTTTTCTACCTTAAGTAAACCCTTTTTTCTTAGAATAGAAAGCAATTCCTTCACGCTCCCTGTTTCTATTCCTGCTTTTCTCAAAACCTTCTCCGCATCTTCCAATCTGAAGGGTTTATTTTCGAACTCTCTAGCAAGAACTATATATCTTTGTTTTACCCAATTTTCAACATCGGAGAGCTGTTCCCACACTAGTACCACCAAAAATTATAATGCTCAATTTGGTACATAAAACTTTATGTTTCTACTAAGTAGATATAAATGCTTTTGTAGATCAAAATACCAAAATATAGTTAAGATATCTAAATCAAGAACAAGATAATGATGACTTATTGGCTTTGTATAACAACCGAAGATAATTGGAAGGTTATCAAAGCCAAAAATATTTGGGGAGTTCCCGAAAGACATAAAAATACAATTGCAAAGGTCAGGAAAGGAGACAAATTGCTAATTTACGTAAAGCAGGAAAGAGAAAAAGATGTTATTAAGGAACCAAGAATTGTCGCTATCTATGAAGTCGTTTCGGATGTTTTTAAAGATTCAACGAGAATTTTCAAAACACCTAAGGGTATGGGTAATGAAACATTTCCTTTACGGGTTAAAATTAAGCCCATTAAAATTTTCAAGAAACCTGTTGAA
>Ga0190367_1001143_pt1 | contig 16149 bp, 20 predicted proteins | sample 4872181011_MG_FD_171838 | JGI IMG/M metagenome (GOLD analysis project Ga0190367, IMG submission 171838) | Hydrothermal vent microbial mat bacterial communities from Southern Trench, Guaymas Basin, Mexico - 4872-18-10-11_MG | ecosystem: Environmental > Aquatic > Marine > Hydrothermal vents >...
GAAACCGCCAGTTATTAGGCAACCGACAATCCCGTTCTTCTTCTTTAATGTCCTACACAAAGAACGTAACTCACCAGGTGTTTTCACGCTGGGCATATTTTCGAGAACTTTGCCTTGACAGTAGGGGCAGTTAAGCGCACACCACTTTCCAGTGATGGAGATCGTGGGGAATTTCGGAAGAGGCTTGTATGCCTTAATCAAGAACTTACACCATGAAGTTCCATTTGTCAAGTGAGTACTTTTCCCTTACAAGTTTCTCTGCAAGCTCGAGCTCTTCCCTCGTTAACTCACCCTCTTCAAAATCGACACTTAGTGCCTTGCTAAATCCTTTAATCATGGCTTTAACAACTTCATCGCGGCCAACCTTTCTGCCCAGCGCTTTTGAAACCGTTATTACCCGCTCTTCTAGTTTTGAAGCTCCCTTGTCCTTCAGCTTCTCCGGAACAACCTTCAAAACAACGGCAAGTACGGAAATATCGGTATCGTACATTAACGTTCCGTGCTGAAGAATTGCTCCTCTTCTTCTAGTTTGAGCAGATCCAGAAACCTTCCTGCCACTAATTAGGATGTCATTGATCGGGCGAAATTCGGCTGCTAAGCCCAGCACTTTCAGGGCCTCAACTAGACCGCCACAGAAGAATCTATAGCTCTCGATAATATCCTTTGGTGCGTCACGTTCATCAACAACTATTGCATAGGTTACCTCCCCCCTTTCGTCGTGATATACGGCACCTCCACCAGTAATTCTCCTTACAATAGCGATCCTGCGTTTTTTACAATAGTCTATATTCACCTCCTCCATAGGGGATTGAAAGTAGCCCACCGTTACAGCAGATGGCTTGAAAACGTAGAGACGAAGCGTGTTCGGAATTCTATTTCTCGCCCTTAGGATAAGCATCGCTTCATCTATTGCCATATTCCAGCGTCCATCATACTCGTTGAGGTACACTAGCCTCCACGGCCTCATGAGAAGCCTCCTAAAACTTGTTTTAATTGAAGCCTTATAAGTTTAATATCGCGTTTAGCCCATTGAAGAGAAGGATAGTTGTATATTGGGCCCCGAGGACTCTCATTGAAGAATGGTCTGTTACAACCAGGGCAGCCCCTCGTGACGAAGGGTTTACAACTCTCGACAACTCTCTTAAGGGTCTGCGGAGCTACATTTATGTCTACGAGAACTCCTCTATCAAAGACCAGGTCTTCGATTGTAATCAAACCGCACGTTATGAGGTAATGTGCAAGTTGAATGGCCCTATAACTACGAGGAGAGGGAGGAGGAAGCCTTTCTAAGGCTGCTCCCTTTACAGGCGTGAATGCAAAGAGGCTTGTATAGACCCCCATCTCATGGAGTTGATGAACAGTTCTCAAGAAATCCTCATCTGAATCCCCTAGACCGTAAATTAAGTGACATGTAACAGATCCCCGTCCGAAGATCTCCGCGGCATTTCTAATTAATCTCAACGTTAAATCCCACGAAAAGGGCTTCTTCACTCTTTTAAACACTTCCTTGGAAGCAGCATCCAGCCCTATTCCCACCCTCTCTACTCCCATTTCCCGTAATATTTTGAGATCCCTTATCGAGGATGGATTAATTGACACTGAAACCGGAACTTCTACTCTACGCGTTACTTGCATTATGATCCTTGAGAGATCGGTGATCATGCCGGAATAAACCAACGTTTGAATGCATATCCGTTTAAATGCGCTACATTTAGAGAGAAGACTTAAAACTTCTTCAAGACTATATGCAGGCCACGTGACTCTGGATAAATACTCGGAGCTTGTCGAGCTGTTAAGGGCTTGTGCGCAGAAACTACACTGCGCGGAACATTTACCGGTGTGATATAGCATTAAGTAGGCCGTTGTAGGGGCTTCTAGCATGCGTATTCTACATAGCCCTAGAACTCCTGCGGTTCCCACGGAAACTCGAATTAATTGGGTCATAAGTCACCTTTTTCAAGTGCACGCGTAATAGCCTTAACAAAGTCACTAGGTTGCATCAAGGGAACTATGACTTTCTCCCTTTCAAAGAATTCTCTGACAATCCTTAAGAGCTCTTGCTCATCAAGCTTTGCACCTACGAGACATTTCTCGAGCCTCCTAATAGCTTCCTCCGGATACATGAAGAAGTCCCCTGTGATCCTTATACTCTTTATCCGATCTCCTTCAATATCCAGGGCAACTCTTACGAGCTTAGCCGACTTATATACACCCCTCAAGCTCATGTGCATCGCCGGAAGTTAGTCCTCAACTCGCTATTCTGTGGCTTTTAACTTTTTCACATCGAGCCATACAAGCGTTATGGGGTCCTCCTCACATGCTGTTACATGGTGCTCCTCCCCTGGTTCTATTACAAACACATCTCCTCCCTTGAACTCATACTCAGTTCCGTCGATCAAGAACTTAGCTCTACCCTCAATGCCTATGAACACTTCTGGGTGATCGTGAACGTGGTATTCTCCTTTATGGCTGATCTCTCCTGGAGTGTAAACGTGGACTCCTCCTTTAACCACTCTGTAGCCCTCAAGGGAGAAAGCTGACAGTATGCTTGTCTCCTCATTCAATTTAATATCCCTGAGAGAGAACTTCTTCACGAAATCCTCACCCTAAGTTTATGGGTAATCCGTACAGTAATAATATCATTAAAAAATATAATATGGTTTACTAGGTATTGACACTCCCCCTGCTTAAGTGGGGGGATTCTTGCTTCTAGGGTGTTCATTGCCCTTTTAGGCTCCCATTTCATCCCATTCCACCTTAGAAGCAGGGGCTATGCCACGACCCCGTTATCCCTATCCCATGAGGGACTCGGGACTATGACATTGAAAGAGAAAGACTATTATTCAAACCTATCAACGCCAATCATCCCCCCACTAAAACAGGGGGCTTTCTGGCGTCATTTTTGTAATATTATATAGCTTTCTATAAGGCCATTATTATGGTTCTATCAATCAATCTAAAACTTTTGACTTTTCGTTTTTGATTTCATCAAATCACACATTCAGCGTTTTCAGAAAGTTACTCTACACGTTCTTGTTAAATCCATAGTTCCATAACCTCGTTAAAGGTTCTATCTTCTACAGGATATTTTAAATCTGGGAGCTAAGCTGGAAGAGTGTTTTTTCACTACTTGTTCTAGGCTCTTCAAATGGAAACCGTCTACTCTCAAATCGTAAGGCTCTTTTTTCATAAGCTCTCTGCTAAGCTTCAGTGCGCGCAAAAGGTTTATAGTAACCTTGTTTAATTTTAGGGAAGGTGAACGTGTTGGATGCGAGTATGGAGGCAACCTTGAAAGAGGTGCAGGAACTGGTTGAGATGATGAGTGAGCAGTATCCGAAGCTTGCGGGGCCCTTCATGGTCTTCCTTAGGAGGGTTGAAGAGGGGGGAGCGTTAGACACCAAAACCAAAGAGCTCATCTCGGTGGCGTTGGCGGTGGCGTGTCGCTGCAAGTGGTGCATCGCCTTCCACACAAAAAACGCGTTGGACGCTGGCGCAACCAAAGACGAAATAATGGAAGCTTGCTTTGTGGCGACCCTGATGGCTGGCGGTCCCGCGCTGATGTACAGCCACTTGGTGCTGAAGGCCATTGAAGAGTTCACAAAAGCCAAAGAATAAATAAGGCGTTGAAGCAGGGACGGAACATAAAGCTTAACTTTGGGCAAAAGGGGAACTCGCTCTGTCGAACTTCAAGGCCCTAACTATCCTGGACCGCTCGTGTAATCACTTGATCTTCGAGAACTATTTCGTTAACATGGGTGTAGTCTATGTCGGATAAAAGCGTTAAGGAGCTGAAGCTGATCCTAGAGAGAGGAATATGTGCTTGGGGTAAGTGCTACTTCTGCGGTTGGGGCAAGAAGCTAGTAGAGGCGGAAGTAGATGAGCTAAAGAGGAAGCTGGAAAGTTTTTTGAGAAAACATTCCAGTCCCAACAGCGTTGTGAGGTTAAAGATCTTCTCCTCAGGAAGCTTTCTCGACGAGAAACAATTTCCTAAAGACTTTGTCAAGTTCGTCATTAAAACAGCTGAAAAGTATGGGGTTGAGGAGCTTGTTATTGAGTCTAGACCTGAGTTTGTAACCGATGAGAATCTTAGGCTCCTAAGGAGCGATAAAGTCAGAGTTACTGTGGCTATGGGCTTAGAAATTGCCGACGATGACGTATTAATGAAACTTTACAGAAAGGGGTTTAGGGTTAAAGATTACCTAAAAGCAGTTGAGACCCTGCGTAGAAACGGTTTCGGCGTTAGGACCTATGTCTTAGTTAACGGTCACCCGGCCTTGTATAAGAATCCAGATCTACAGAAAAAGCTCTTGGACAAGACTATGAAAGTAGCTTTAAAGGTAGCTGACAGCGTCGTCATCATTAACGCCTACCCGCATTTAAGAGCTGATCTATGGAATGATTGGATTGAGGGTGGGTGGAGGCCATTGGATGAAAAACAGTTCTACGAACTAGTGGGTAAATGGCGTGAAAACCCTAAAGTTGAACTCGACTTCAATAACTATTACTTTATTCCAAAGTTTCCGAGGGAGAAAAGGGTCTTCCTAAAGGGCGTTGGACGCGAGTATTTGGTTCATCCATATTACGAAGTCTGGCAGGACTATTTCGTGCGCTTTTACAGGCCCCCTGAGGGCAAGGAATATGTGCTATTTCTCCCATGCGCTTACAAAAAGCCTTATACCAGGTCCAAGACATGGAAAGCCATCCTAAGCGCGATCTCTGGCTATCCGTTTTTCAAGAAGCTTCACTTAATAGCGGTCAGCAGTCCGGGAGTAATACCTTATGAATATATCAATTACTATCCGTTTAACGCCTATGACTGGCCTGAGTGGCTTGAAACAGAGGAGATAAAGAAGGAGTACGTGGAAGTCACTAAGGAGAGAGTGAAGAAATACGTTCAGGCACATGATTCTAGCTACAAGCTTTACTTCGCGTACTTTAGGCCGGACTCCGACTCCATAGAAGCCATTAAGTTGGCGTTTGAGGAGTTAGGTTTAACGCAAAAACTCGTATTAGTCTTGGACTATGGAACTTATAGTAAAGTAGTTCGTGAGGGCTTTAAGCCTCCAGTAGCTCATCCACTTGCCCTACAGAAACTCAGAGAGGTTCTAAAACGATATTTGGATTAATTGCCGGTTTCCAGATTTTCGCTTATAGCTGTTGCTCCACCACCTTTCTAACAAGGCTGATGTAGTACTTCATGTTCTCTAAACTCACGTCGGGTGGCACGTTGTGATCGACACAGGGTATGTATCCGCCCTCCTCGATAAGCTTAGGAACCTTCGACATTACCTCCTTCTCGATTTCCTTTTTAGTTCCAACAAGAACTCTTTTATCGATCCCACCCATTATTACAAGGCTTTTACCGTACTCTTTCCTGATTTTTAAGGGATCCATTCCAGCAGCTATTTCAAATGGCATCATAGCGTTTATACCAGCTTCTATAAAGAGGTCAAGTACCGCTTCTAGATTGCCATCTGAGTCGACCATTATTATATCAACGCCTAATCGCCGTATGTGCTTTATCAGCTCTTCATAGTAGGGGCTTATGAACTCCTTGAACAATTTGGGAGAGATCATGGGCCCCTTCTTCCAAGCCATATCCTCCCAGATGAGAACGTAGTCCACCCTTACGTTCCGTACGACCTCGCTACAGATTTTCTTATAAAGAACTAACCATTGTTCCAAGATCTCGTGGACCAATTTGGGATCCCTGTAGTACATGGTTAATAGCCTACGATCTCCAAAGAGACAGCGTGGCATACCAAAGGCTCCGCAGATTGTGAGTGCCAGGGGGTAGGGAAATTTATTGTACTTTTTCCTGAGCTCGTCCCAGCTGGGCCAACTCCTATTCTCGGGATCAAGTCGCCACTTTATTTTCTCCCAGTCTTCACGGTTCTTCACGGGGTTTTCAAGCCACATTACTCCCGGCGTGGAGGTTTTCCCGGGCTTCTTAAACATCTTACACACTATACCATCTTCAGCTCTAAAGATTACAGTTCGCTCATCTTCCCATAATATCAATCTTTCAAAAGGTGGGTCGAAGGGAGGTCTCGTAAAGCCACTATTTACCGGTAGAAATTCTCTAGGTTCCATCCCAAAGTATCGCTCCAGATCCTTACTCGTTTGAATATCCTGAGGAATTCCTTCCCTTTTCCACCGCTCGATAGTCTGAGGCATAAATCCCATGGTGGCTTCCCAGCGAGGCGGTCTATCAACCTTCTTAAAGTGGCATAGATCTATGAAACGTCGTCTTGTATCCATGAATCCAACCACCTGCATACTATTGGATAAACTATTACCTATTAACGCTTATTAGGCGAGTCCCACTCTCGTAGCTTGCCCAAGAGAGACCTTAATGAACCAAACCGTATCTAATATAAAATGATAAATGAAGATACGGATTAGGAGAACGGCTATGTGTTCCATAACATCCTCCAATAAGATGATGAAAGTAGTGGACTTAAACACCCTCTTCGAGGAGACATTGAAGGAGTTAGGGAGACTATCAAACCTCCCGAATCTCTCATTGACTCTCCCCCACTTAAGCAAGGGGCTTTCTGGCGACTTTTTGTAAAGTTCACGATCAAGCCTGACATTGGAAGTATAACTTTGAACTTGAGGGGTGATGAGGTAGCACTTATTCTAGCCTTTTTAGTACCTCTTCAACTCTCTCTAAGTCAAAGGAGTATCCTAGATCCCTTAAGCTTCTCACAAGGGCCGAGCTAACTGCCTTCAAAAGCCTCTTATCGGCACCATAGCCCATATGTCCTATTCTAGCAGTGCTCTTTCTCAGAGTTCCGAGACCACCTGCAATCATCACCTTGTATCTTCTTAAGAGATGGTCCCGGAGTTCTGAGGGGCTTATGCTCTCGGGTGTATAGAATACCGTTACAGTATCGCTGGCATATTCTTCCTTTAAGGGAACTAGTCTAAGGTTTAGGGACTTAACTAATGATCTAACGAAGCCCCCTACAAATCTATGTCTTTCAAAGACTCTTTCTAAACCTTCTTCAAAGATCATTCTTAACGCTTCGTGTAAAGCATAGAGGAGGTTTACTGGAAACGTGGAAGGCCACTTTCCTTCCTTGACACCTCTATTCCATAGCTTCAAATTCATGTAATGGCCCTTGTAACCCCTTCTCTCAATGGCTTTCCAAGCCCTTTCGCTCACCGATACTATTGCCAATCCCGGTATTACGCTTAAGGCCTTTTGAGAAGCTCCTATAACAATATCTATTTCTCGAGCATCCGCCTTTATGGGCATCGCTCCTAAAGTTGATATGGCATCTACTATCAGTATCGCATCGCTCCTTTCGCGGACTTCACGGGCTATTTCCTCTAAGGGATTTACAACGCCCGTTGAAGTCTCGCAGTGAACCATTACAACGCTTTTTACATCAGGGTTTTCTTCAAGTAGCTCGCCTACCTTTGCGGGCTCTACGATCTCACCATATTCAGCATCGACCGTTAACACGTTTCCCCCATAGGCATTTACGAGATGTTTTAGAACTTCTCCAAAAAATCCATTTGACAGAACTAGCACTTTATCCCCTGGACCTATAATGTTCGCTATTGCGGCTTCTATTCCCAAGCTGCCTCCTCCAGGTAAAATGAGCACATCGCCCTCCGTTCCGATAACTTCTCTAAGAAAGCTTACAGATTCCTTGTATAGATCAGAAAACTCTTTATCGTAAAACGGGTGAATAGGCTTCCTTGATAGAGCTCTGAGTACTCTCAACGGAACCTCTACCGGTCCTGGAGTAGCTAGGTAAACCCTGCGTCCTCGCCCCATTCTAAGTCCCCCTTAAATAGAATTACTCGCGCTTATTTTTGCTTCGAAGAAAATACTGGCAAAGGACACATAGTCGTTACTTTGATCTGAAACCTTTAAGCTAACCTCCGTCACTGAGGCTTTAGTTGAGGGGATCGGACTTCACCTCCCGACAGTATAAAATATATTCTCCCATTCTCTTTAAATTGTATGGACATAATTGAAGTTATAAGGACGAGGAGGAGCATACGTAGCTTTAAACCTGACCCCATACCGAAAGAAGATTTAATGAAGATCCTTGAAGCGGCTATATGGGCTCCTTCTGCAGGAAACTGTCAGCCCTGGGAGTTTATTGTAGTAACGAGAGAGGATCTTAAGCGCAGTATAGCCTTCGCAGCACTTGGGCAGATGTGGATCGCAGAAGCTCCAGTAGTAGTCGTTGTGTGCGCTAACATTTCAAGAAGTGAGAGGAGGTATGGCGAGAGGGGTAGGAACCTGTACGTCATACAGGATACCGCAGCAGCCATACAGAATATGTTACTAACGGCACATGCACTGGGATATGGCACGTGTTGGGTAGGCGCCTTTAATGAAAGCGCTGTTATGAAAGCACTTAACATTCCGAAAGGAGTGCGTCCTGTAGCCATAATTCCTATAGGAAAACCAGCTGAAAGCCCCCTACCTCCTTCTCGTAGACCTCTTGAAGAAGTCCTTCACTGGGAATCCTATTAGTCCTTGCGCTTAAATTTATCGGTTTTTATTTGATTTTTAATTCGCCTACTAGTATAGTTTACTCTCAGAGGTCTGGAGGTTACAATAAAGCTTTCAGAGAACGTTTTCATGCCGCTTTAAAGGTTTTCTCAACAATCGCGGATAACCTGATAGTTTCCTGCCTGTTAAAATTCCCTCATACTTTGAAAGCTCTTTAAAGAGAAAATCTACATCGCTTGTATGCATGCGGATCTCTAACTCCTTCAGCTCCCTCAGTGTAGGTCGGATGATGTACGGTGATTTAAAGAAATTCATGTCGCAACAATTGTCTGCAGTATCCAGGTTGATAAAGCCCTCCTTACACGTTGCATAACGGAGGTCTCTTTCCGCTACTAGCTCTCTTAGAAGCTCAAGCTTCTCTTTACGGTACTTACGAGGGCGGAGGTGACCGCCGTAGCCTGCCCCGAGCCGTGCCGTGATGAGCCTAACCGTGTCAGATACAGTTTGATACAATTTGATAGATGAAGACACGGTTTAAGTGAACGGCTTTCGAACCTATTTTTCTTCGGAATTTTCATGGCCGTCTCGTTTGCCGCTACAAAAGTCGGTAGAAAGGTAATTCCCACTTTATCATTACGCGGATTAACGATTTTCATGTTCCTCGTGCTTAAGAGCCTATTAATATCCCCTTAGTAGGCAGGCTTTTGAAAGGCTATGATGGGATTTTAGTTTAAAGAAGCTGGTGACTAAGAGCTCTACCGTTAAGCTTGAGTATACCTCGTTTGACCTATAAGCGATACGTTCTATCGAAGTATGGAATAATGCTTGGTTGGTGACCACATAGGATTGCAGCGGTAACAGAGGAATACTTGGAGTTTTTAACAGCATTAAAAACTTTTAAACAGGTGGATTTTTTATCCAAGATTAAGCAATATTTTTAAGAATTTTATGAGAGTTCTCCTCTGAAAGACTTTTATAATAAATCAATAATTGATTATTTCAAGTAATTGATTATTTCAAGTTATCAGCAGAAAGCATATATACTTCCACGTTCTTAAATATATGAGGTACTATGAAGGTTAGGATTCTAAGTGTGAATTTATTACTTTTAACATCTCTACTACTGATAATCTCTACCGTTCTTGCTACTATAGAAATATATAGCATAAGTGGGACACTAGCACCCTATGGGCAAGTAGATGATTGGGATAGATATCCGAGTAGCGATTACTACTATGACGTAGTCTACATCGTAGTAGACCTTTCATGGACACCAACTAGCTCAATATTGGAAGTGCGATTTTATAGTCGTGATAACGGCAATATTGACTCCGAACAACACATTCTTTACGGTTCCCCCAACTCTGCGGATTATATTCCGGCGTTTCCTCCTCCCAATAAAGTGTGGCTATATATCGCTAACTTAGACTCTGAAAATACTGTTATCTATGAGGGCACGATCACTATAGAACACCCGGGGTGATCACATGCCATGAATGTTCTGAAGGTGAGAGGAGCATTAATAATTATTACATTAGCCCTAATGTCCCTAGGCCTATACTCCATGTATAACTTGTCTCCCGTTAGCGATAAGAGAAGTGAACTCGCGTCGACCTTGGATGGCGAGCCTATCAAGAACACGGTTACTTCTACTACCACGATTAGTAGTAACGTAGACCGTTTTAAGGCCTTAGAGAGAATCATGAAACTTCTATTCCCTGAGTCAAAGAGATGGACCAAGGAGTACTTTGAGAGAAAATTTGGGATAAAGATTCCGCCACCGTCCATAAGTGAGTTTTTGAAGAGAAAGGAACACTCCCCGAGAAGTCTCTTAACTCTTGCGTATGGATGGGCTTACATGTTGAACCTGAAGACTTGGAAAGTTGGTAAGTGGACGGATGAGATTGAGAAAGAGTCATGGAGAAATCCAAACATAGCGCTACTAACAATATACCATGTATTCAGGTGGGATGGAGAGTATTTAGGCACCGTTGTAGACATAATAATACATGCTAACTGTACTCGCAAAGTCCTTGGGTGGTTCAAGATGGAGGTAAAGCCTTAACGATTTATGAAAATACTCACTAACACTTGAACCCAAAAATTTCCCTATTCGCCTTTACTTCTATCATAAGAAAATCCAAAGTCATTTTCATACTGCTTATCAAAGCAATCAGACGGTTTGGTATCACTCATCCTTACGTTCGTCTCGTCACGGTCTCATCATCAGGAGACATAGGCTTCATTAGCTTATAAATGTTGGTGAGACCTTTACGTGCTCAGTCCATTCTCAGGGGATTGCCCTTCTCCAGAATATTGTTTGTAGCGCTCTTCAGTGTAGCCGGAATAAGTTCTCGCTCCGATAGAAGCCCCCTAAGCTTCTCTATCATTCTTGGTACATCAAGCTCCAAGGGGCATTCCATTCGGCATCTATCGCAGAGGGTACAAGCAAATGCGAGTGGTGCAGCCTTTTCAAAGCCTTCGTTAAAGGCCGTCCATATCACTCCTATGCCTCCGAAGTACTTGCATCCATAGTTTCCTCCAAGCAACTGGTATATTGGACAGGCATTTAGACAGCTTCCACACCTTATACAGTATAATGCCTGCTTGAATAGGGGATCTCTTCTCATCTCCAGCCTGCCATTATCGAGCAACACTACGTGTAGCTCTAGTGGTCCGTGGACGCCCTTAACTGAAATCAATTCAATATCTGAAGTGCTACTAGGTCCTGTTATTACTGATATGTAGCTGGTCATTCTCTGCCCTGTAGCGTAGGGGGGAAGTACTTGCGTTATGATCATAGCGTCTTCAAGGGTAGGGACAACCTTCTCCATGCCGCATACGACTACGTGTGTTGGAGGGGCATTGGTAACGAAGCGAGCGTTTCCCTCATTCTCCACTATTACAATGCTTCCCGTGTTGGCTGCTAGAGCATTGGCTCCGCTGATCCCTACATCAGCCTTCATGTAGACATCCCTCAATAGCCCTCGTACAACTTTTACAATAGCTGAGGGGTCTGGAGGGACGGTTTTACCAGTTACCTTAGAGAAGAGCTGAGCTATCCTCTCCCTTGAAATATGAACTGCTGGAACCACTACATGAGAAGGCTTATCGTGGAGAAGCTGCACAATTCTTTCGCCGAGGTCCGTCTCTATAACGGTATTGTTAAGTCTTTCAAGGTAGCTGTTAAGCTCTATCTCCTCAGTAGTCATTGATTTACTCTTTAAGACGATCTTCCCTGAGCCTACTATTTCGCCGATAACTCTGCAAGCTTCACTTCTATCCTTAGCCAAATACACTTTTCCGCCTAGGTCTTCCACCTTCTCCTTGAACTCGTGTATAAGTTCATCCAAGTGTTCTATAGACCAAGCCTTAACTTCCCTAACTCTCTTCCGGTAGTACTTAATATAGGGTAACGACCTAAGAGAACTTTCCTTTCTTGAAGCAAAAGTCTCAGTAGCTCTATCTAAGGCCCTTCTAAGATCCTCGTCGTAGAGCACTTCTTCAATTCTCGTGAAATACTCCTCGAATAGATCCTCTCTAACCCTCTTCACGCTCATCACCTAAGGTAAGTAGTAGGAGCTCGGATATATCGTACAGTTTTAGGGGCAATTCATATCTCTCAATTGCATATTCAAAGTTCAAGTAGCAAGCTGGGCACGCAGTCACGAGCCCCTCCACTCCTAGCGGCAATATGTCCTTAGAAAGCCTATTGTAAGCCCCCGCTACAGCCAGCTCGGGGTAGTTGAGGAGAACTCCTCCCCCACCGCCACAGCATCTGCTTTTCTCCCTCGAGTATTTCGCTTCTTGAAGCTTTATTCCTGGAAGGCTTTTTATGACTTCTCGTGGAGCATCATATACACCAGCGTGCCTAGCAAGCTCACAAGGGTCATGATATGATACTTTGATGTTCACGTTCTTGAGGGGCTTGATCAACCCCTTTCTCAGCAATTCGCGGAGTAAGTGGGAGAAATGCAGCACTTGAAACTCTACTCCAGGATTTCAGAGTAATCTACAGTAAGCGCGTGATAACATCCAGCGCAGGGAGTAACTATTGTTAGATTAGCATGCTCCTCGAATAGCTTTATTAACCTTTCTGCAGCGCTTTTAGCTTCGCGCAATTGTCCCGAGCGGAAGAGTAGATCGCCGCAACAGAATTCCTCCTTTAACAGTTTATAGTTAACCCCAGCCTTGTCCAGTATCTTGAGAATGGCATCCTTTACTTGAGGAAGACGATACCTTATCATGCAACCAAAGTATAGGAGAAGCTCTTCAGGCATGCTCCTCACCTACGTTAGAGTTAATTCTATTCCCAGCTCGCTTATCCTCCTCTCAACTAGACTTAAGATCCCTAGTTCCTCAAGCTTCTCTCTCGTGGGTATACCCCTGGAATCCCATTTGCGATAACTGTAGTACTCCTTCAACATCACGTCCAGTTCCACAACCTGTCCTTTCGCTCCTCCCTCCTCTAAGGGCTGTTTTAGAAACCTTTCAGGTAGCTTATCGTAGTCCCCTCCCCGCCCGCAGAGTACATTGAATACTCGTACTAGGTTTGAGATTCTTTCTCCATCTTTTTGCAGGTCGGTGACTCGTTTAACTATGCCCGTTGCTAGGGAATAGAAGCCCGCCACATGTCCTGGGTGTATTTGAACGAACTTGCACAGTCCGAGCGATTCAATAACCTGATGCCAGTCCTGCATTACGGCAACCATCCACCCCTTATCCTTAGTCTCGAAACGGTATACGCGCCTGAAGATCTTCAAATCAGGCACTCTCTCACCCTGCTCTATTCGGAAGAACGTTCCTTGAAGATGACATGCACCCCTATTAGACGTAGCGTATTGAAGACCCATTCCCTTAAAGGCCCTCGGATCGTGCATCGGTATTTCAAGGCCTCGAACATGCATCGCAAACTCCTCAGTACCCCTGCCTATTATCTGAGAAGCTCTGTGACAGCCCTCACCGAGTATTTTCCCGAAACCCTCTCTGCGACCGATCATTTCAACAAGCCTAATAATAGTCTTATAGTCTCCCCAGTTCAGTTCGATACCCCCAGTATCCTCCTTAGTTATTAAGCCCTTCTCGTAAGCTTCCATAGCCCATGCTATTACGACACCTGCTGAAATGACGTCTACGCCGAGTTCATTGCAGAGCTTCTCGAGGTAAATTAAGGACTCATAGTTGTCGTTTAATAGCAGTGCTCCTAGAGAAGCTGCTGTCTCGTACTCAGGCGCCCTTCCCTCAACTCCTTGAAATTCGCCTTCCTGCACCCTCACAACCTTCCAGCAGCCTATGGGACATGCAAAGCATGACTTATGTTCCTTTAGGTACTTGCTGACCATAATTCGGCCTTCAATGTTCTTTATTCCTTCCCAGACGCTCTTAGTGAAGTTCCTTAAGGGTACATCACCGTACTCATAGAAGGACAGCATTTCACCATTAGTGCCATAGGCTGAGAGAATTTGGCTTGGAGGGTAGGACATTATCATTGGATAGAGCCTTGAGATGTTCCTCCTCAGGGATTCTGGAGCCTTGACTTTAACGGAGCCTTCGCCCTTAACAGCTACAGCTTTAAGGTTCTTTGACCCCATTACGGCGCCCATGCCAGTTCTTCCAGCAACTCTCTCCTCGCTCACAATGCAGGCTATTCTAACAAGCCTCTCCCCTGCAGGTCCTATCGAAGCGATCCTAACATCCTTATTTCCTATCTCCTCCTTTATTCTCCTCTCTGTCTCAGATGTCGAAAGACCCCAGAGCTTTTCAGCGCTTTCCATGGAAACTTCCCGATTCCTTATGACTATATAAACCGGCTCGCTAGCCTTACCCTCGAAAACTATTCCATCGTAGCCTGCCCTCTTTAATTCGGGCCCCCAGAAACCGCCGAGGTGAGCTTCTCCCCAGGCCAGTGTTAGAGGTGACTTAGCTGCAACCGTTACCTTATTTGCTCCTGGCACCATTGTGCCCGTTAGCGCACCGGTCATGAAAACCAGCTTATTGCTCGGGTCAAAGGGGTCTATTCTCGGATCTACCTCACTGAAAATTATCTTTGCGGCTAAGCCTACTCCTCCAAGAAAGTTCACTACATCCTCTTCCTTTAGCTCTTCCTCCCAGAATTTTTCCTTGGATAAATCTACTCTCAGAACTTTCCCAGCATAGCTGTACCACTCCCCCATACCCTTCACTCTCTAGCGTAGGCCGTAAAGTCTACTTGCAAGCTCACGTGACTCTTCAGGTATGAGGGGAAGCTCTTTACCTCCACTAGCGACTATTGCGACGAACTGGGTTAACGCAACCTCCTCTAGGGTCTCAACAACTGCTTCCGCTTCAACTAAATTATACCCTACAGCTATTACTCCATGATTTTGAAGTATAAGAGCCCTAACACCTTCAATGTGCTTACCTACAAGCTCAGCTAGTTCGTCAGTTCCAGGATATGCGAAGGGCACTATCGGGACCTTTCTTAAAGTGAGTACAGACTCTATTGTTATGGGTTTAATGTCTATACCGGCCAGCGCGAGTCCCGTAGCAACAGGGTTATGTGCATGAATTACGGCATTCACATCGGGACGTTTCTTGTATATAATAGCGTGGAAAGGCCATTCCACGGAAGGACGGAGGAAACCTTCAAGCACGTTTCCTTCAAGGTCGAGCTTCACTAGGTCATCGGGTTGCAGGTTCCCCTTAAATACACCACTGGGCGTTATCCAGAATTCCTTTGCACCAGGATTTCTAGCGCTTACATTCCCTCCAAGCGCTGAGACAAGTCCTCGATCATAAAGTACTTTCATCACACGAATGATTTCTTTCTTAAGCTCCTCTTCACTAAACATCTCCTGCGACACAGTTATCGCCAACGATATATAGCGATATTCTATTAAAAGCGTTACCACAATACTGTGTGATAATTTAAGCCAATAAAATCTTATTTAAACTTAATTCACTGCGCTCTCAATGCTAATTAACCACTCATAAGGATTCGCAGGAATCTTCCTGATACACCGAGGACATCTGAAGCCATATTTGCCTAGTACTTCCTCTATTGACGCAAATGCGGCTTCGTCCGCTATTATCCTGCCGAACTCGAAGCCACATCTTTTACATTTTATTATAATCATTTTAATGAGACCAATTATTATCACTGATAAGTCGCTAAAAATACATTTCCATGAAAATAAATGATAATATCTTACTTATCTGGAGAAAATACTGGAAACTTTCCGAGAAATTTGCATTAAGCCTGAAATACAGGTGGTTTCCTTAAATTATAGATGGAAAAAGTATGTGCCTGAACATTGTAATTCCAACACGCAAAATATCCGCTATATTCATAGTTTCACTGTTTTTCACAATAATCATAGCCAGCGTCAGCCACTTCCCCAGAGTTCCCCGAAAGATTCTTTGAATGATATTTAGGAGAAAAATACCCTATATTATCGCCTATAACCTGGGTATTCATCCTCCCCGATCCTATTTCTGTCACTAGGAATATTGAAGTAAATATTGCTAGCGTGCGTAGACTAATACTCAAGCACTCGCAGTTGCTGTCAAGCCTTTCCGGGATCGCGTTAATTGCTATTACACGCTACTTCTTATGTTCCCAGTTTAGCTCTCAGATGGCTACTTGCCTACAACAGCTAACTCCTCCACTTTTAGAACTGGAGTTATTA
>Ga0190367_1001144_pt1 | contig 16139 bp, 17 predicted proteins | sample 4872181011_MG_FD_171838 | JGI IMG/M metagenome (GOLD analysis project Ga0190367, IMG submission 171838) | Hydrothermal vent microbial mat bacterial communities from Southern Trench, Guaymas Basin, Mexico - 4872-18-10-11_MG | ecosystem: Environmental > Aquatic > Marine > Hydrothermal vents >...
CTCTACGAGGTCTTTTAATTTGTCGTAGCTTGGAGTTTCTTCGAAGTTGTGGTAGGATTCAATTATTCTGCATGGCAAGCTAAAGAAAGCCTCGGTTGCATCGCATTCAATGTCGATGTAGTCGGCATTTTTAGCATATCTCTTCATAACTTCGAGTCTTTCTTCCTCGCTGCCTTCAAATGTTCCTCCCTCTCCTTTTCTTCTTACAGTTACTATCTTCTCCTTCTTTATCTTCTCCAGCTCCGAGACTGGGGGGAATTTTTCGAATAAATCGAGTCTAAGCTCTACAACATCGCAGTTTTTCATTGCTGCAATCGCTTCCTCCATGCTCCTTGTAGAGACTACGAACTTCATACCTTTCAATTTTCCCTCTACCTTTCCAGTATGAACTCCTTCACACCCACACCAAAGTGTCTAGCCTTCTCACCGATCCAGACTAGTACCTCATCACCCTCCTTTAGCTCTGCAATGCTCGTATGCTTTCCTTCTGGAGTAACGAGCTTTATTGTTTCGGCGTTTTGGAGAATTACGCTTCCTTCATCTCCATCAGCAGTAGCCCTCACGAGCGTCAATGGTCTGCGCTCTATCTTCACCCTTCCAACGTAGCTCTTCCTTACAACTCCGTCATGCCTGACTATTTCCACCTCGTCTCCAGCTTTGAGTTCTGCAAGGTATCGCGTTTTCTCACCCACCTTGATGTATGCGTTGACACTGCCAGCGTTCACTCTGAAGGGGCGCGAAGCCACGTATTCGCTTTCTTCACTCTCACTCGCAACAAGGAACATGAAACCTGCCTTGTTTCCAACGAGCATGCCTTCTCCAACGCTCATCAGCGTTACTGTGTCGACGCAAACCCTTTCCCCAACTCCGAGAGGCTTTATTTCGATGATTTTTGCAGTTTTGAGGCTAAGCTTTCTGCTCTCCTCTGCAACTATTTTAAAGTATTCGAGAAGTTCTGATCTCCCCCCTTTCACGGCGATTCCATCAGCCCCCTTTTCCAAGGTTGTGAGAACGATCTTTGCATCATCAACGCTGCTAACTTCCGCTATCAGCTTAGCCTTCTTTTTCATCGCTACGAAGTTTTCAAGGGGGATAATCCTCCAGTCCGAGAAGCTCAAAAAGAGGTAATCTGATTCTTCGGATAGTTCAATTGCTCTCTGCTGTTCTTTGGCTGAAGAGATGTCGATGAAGTATGCCTTCCTTTCTCCAACACTACCTTCACCATTGCTCCTCGCGACTACGGCAATTCTTCCTAACTTTTCAGCCTTCTCAGCAAAGTTTGCTTTAACAACAACGCCCGTAAAGCCTATCTCTATCGCATCTTTGACTTGCTCCTTCACTTCCTCCCAATCATCGCCTTCCGCCAGCAACCAGATTTCCTTCATATATCTCTCCCCTTGGTTTGCTACTGTGTATCACACGCTTTAAAGCCTTTACTATCGACGCCGGATTGCTGTGCTGGAAGACGTTTCTACCTATTGCAACTCCCGCTGCCCCGGCAAGCATAGCATTTCTCACGTCTTCTATCAGCTCTGCTTCGCTCTTCTTCTCTCCTCCAGCAACAACAACCGGAACACTAACGTATTCTACAACTTCAGCAAAGCTTTCGATGCTGCCGGTGTAGCACGTCTTTATTATGTCAGCTCCAAGCTCGTAGCCTACGCGAGCAGCATGCTTTACCGTTTCGGTGTTTACTTCAATGCCGTGGCCACGCGGATACATCATTGCAAGCATAGGCAAGCCATAGCTGTCGCACAACTCAGATATAATTCCCACATCCCTGATCTGCTCCGCTTCACTTTCACTCCCGACGTTAACGTGCACGCTTACAGCGTCGGCTCCAAGCTCTATTGCCTTCTCAACGCTGCTGACGATAACCTTCTCGTTCAAATGGTAGGCTGTTGAAGCACTCAAATGCAAAATCAGCCCCATTTCCATGTCCTCAACGTAGGCAGAGTTCTTTACAACGCCCTTGTGTAGTACTACCGCATCAGCCAAGCCATCTATCTTCCTCAGCACGTCGTCTATATTTTCTATTCCTGCAACAGGCTTTGTTATTCCGTGGTCCATAGGGACTATTACTGTTTTTCCATCCTTCATGATCCTTTTCAACCGCCTTCTTTTCCCCAACAACATTATACACCCCTTTTATTTTTAGTGGAGAATATATAAGAACATGAAGAAGTTGAGAAACCACAACCAACGCGAGAACTTCAATAGCTAAAGCTAAACCAGCTAAAGCTAAAATCGAATTGCGCACTTTCAGATGTGTAAACGGGATGTAATGAAGACATCCACCCGTTCCATTACAGCCCTCGATATAAATTTTTCGAAAGACGTCTATAGACTGTCCACATTAGCATAAAACTATAAATACTAAAAATCATGCATTATTATGCTCGTGTAAAGGAAATTGTAAAGGAGTTGAAAATCTTCGAGAGGAACAAAGTACCTCTGGAAATAAAAGTACTTGGTATAGCAACCTACATTCAAACGTCGTCGGTAAGAAGGAAAAGGAATCCCCTTGTACGACCTTGTGAATCGTTTATCGAAGTTATGAAGCTTGATAGGAATATAAGGTGGGAGGTAAATTTCAACCTATGATGGAACGGGGACCAAAATTTTAGGTTAAAATTTGTCCGCAAGATCATGACTGCATCTAAAGTCAAGGTACAAAGAAGAGCTTAGATTAACTTTTCCAATATTCCAGCTGCACTTTCTTGGAGCCGCATACGCTGGCTTGTACTTGTCAAGCTCCAATTTCCGTAATTTATTTTGTAAAGTCTGAGTCTTCTCGGATAAAATTACATGGATCCATCTTCTCAATCTCTATTCCACGCTCGTATCCTCCAAGTTCTTCGGTTCTTGATTCTAGTTTCACGAGGGTTCATATCATCAACTCCTATCAGATACTTTTAAGTAATTTTTGAGCTAAGAAGAAAATATGGGAGATGTCGTTAAGATGTTTTTGATCGTCACGATTTTCTTTTCCATAGGTGTCCTTGTCCTCCCCTCAACCGTATCGCTCTTTGCAGGACAGCACTACTGGTACAGTCTGAGCAGTAGTGGCGAAGATGTTGGAGGGCAAGTCCCATGCGAGAAGTGTCACGCTGATGTTGCAGATGAAATGTCACAGCTTGTAACAATACACAGCGGAGAAACTGGATATGGAAGGTTTGAATGCGAATACTGCCACAGAACTTTTTGGTTTGAGGAAAGCGATGATGTGAACCAGACAATTTATACCAAATATTATTACACTTTTGCAACCGTCAAGAATACCTACACAAACTATGAACCGGGAAAGGAAGCACATGCGGCTACAACAGTTCCATGCATGTACTGCCACAGCGGAGCTGAATGGGGAGAGAAGCATCCGTACACGTTTACTAGCAAATCATGCTCATGCCATGGAACCGCAGACACAGGTTCTACTGGAGATTGGAGGGAATACTACTACCACGGCGACAGATTCTTTACAGGATGCTCAAAGGGTGATTCCGATTGTCCGGTTGACGCTTCAGCAGCAGAAGTGCCTGGAGAATGCATAAAGTGTCATGGGACTGGTGATGGCTCTACTCATGGTACAATCTACATCCCGCCAGCAGGCGGCTTTAACTTAACAGCCAATACAACAGACACTGGAATCAACGCATCCCACTACAGCTTTGTTATGCAGGCAATAAACAATCAAACACTCACAGATGCAAATGAGGCATGCATAGCATGCCACACAAAGATTAAACTTAAAATTGGTTTTAATGTGACAACGGAGGCTAAAATTGTGGTGAACAATTCCTACACAACCGCATCATCCTACTGGGATGTTGCGGATGTATCACCAAGCAACTATACAACCTACGAGGAGGTGAAAGAATGAGGGTTCTCATTTTTCTGCTCTTCGCAATTCTGCCATTGATTCTCCTCTCAAGCACAAACGTCATCACACTCTTTAGCGGAGAGCACACATTCATCAATCTTTCCTCTTCATCGATTGAGTGCACGGACTGTCATCACCGCATTCAGAATGAGCTCAACTCATCAGCAATCCATTCCGATTTGAACTGTTCTGCATGTCACCGCTTTAAAGGAACGGGCATAACGTTTGCTGAAGTTAGTAGGGGATGGTGGGATTATACACCAGGCAAGGAGGCTCATGCCGCTTACACGCCCCGCTGCCTCGACTGCCATGGGGGTGGTGGTGTATATATTGCTAACAAAAACGGGCAAACTGTGCATGCACCCCCAGCCCCGGCATTCAACGAATCAACCATACCGGATTGCGAAGCCCATAAACAACTCGTTTTGGAGGCAAAGAACTCAGACATGAGCGTTGGTGAGAACGAAGCATGCCTGTTTTGCCATACCAACTACTCATGCAAAATCTCGTATTCTTACTTCTACAACATAAATTATACACTCCAAAGCTGGAGTTTCAGCAGCTTCTCCTACAACGGCACAAGATACTACGACATTCAGTGGGCTAAGTCCGGAGCAAAGCACGAATTTTTGAGCTTAAGCGAGATAAAATGCACTAAATGCCACAAGAACATATACGATGCACTCGTTAATGGCACTTCCGGGAGTTATTTAACGCATGCACCGATTGAAATTGATGGAAGTTGGGATACTGACAATGCATGGGGCCATTACAGATACCATTACATTCCCTCTTCTTACCGCTCTCAATGGGTGAACAATTCATACTGCTTGAAGTGCCATAATGTGAAGAAATATGCAGAAGAGAATCCTTCAGATGCTTCAACTTACGATTTGTCTAATGTAATAAGCGATACGAATTCCACAAAGGTTCACTGTGCTGAAGCATTGACATGCGCAACGTGCCACGGACAAGGGAAGACGAAGGAGGTGATTGATGATAGTGAAAGGGAAGGAGAGGGACACAGCGTAAACGGTAGTTACGGGGGTTTTGTTGATAGTGTTGCATCAAATTACGCAAGAACCTTCAATGGTGATATATGCATGGGCTGCCACGAGGCTGCCATTCATCCTGATGGGGGTGGTGGAGGCGGAGGAGGACAATGCAGTAGATGCCATAAGAACGGCAATGCCAATGTCTACATAGAATCAGAACCTTCCGGGTATGCGGAGAATACTTAAGAGCGAGGAGGAGGCTGAAGGAAGAAAGGGGGGAGATGCCAACCGCAACAACAACGATTCAGGTGCGAGGAGCAACGAGTAAATTTCGTAGAGATTGAGGAGCGTGTGCTTGAGTGGTGGAAGAAGAAAGGCATATTTGAGCGTAGCGTGGAGCGTAGGCGGAGTGAGCGAAGACGTTTTCATTGAAGGACCTCCGACGGCGAACGGACTGCCGCATCTTGGGCATATATTCGGCAACCTCCATTTCAGGATAAAATCATAAGGATAAATCATAAAAGTATTCAAAGAAGGTACTACGCAATAGATTAGCATTTTAGACGACACTTTACTTCAAAAGTTTCGCAGAGCGTCATCGACAGAAATAAGTCAACCTTAATGTCAACACATTAGTGTCGAGGTTGTACAGATTTTCAATTAATGGCTTTAATCCTCTCTATAGCCTTATCGAATTCCTCTATCAGATAATAACATTCAATTCCGTACTTTTTAGCGCTGTTTACCATAACTCTATCGTTTGTTATCAGGATTGAGTTTGTTAGTTTGGCTGTTGCTATGAAGTACGCATCAGCAGCTCTCGGATGAGTCTTCAAGGCTATGTCTTTTGCAGTTTCAAATATCGCCGCCTCATCCAACAAGTTAATCTTGTCAAAAACGTCTACGGGTATTTTGTCTCCTACCAATCTTTTCATTATACTGATGAACTCAACGACAAATAGCTTTGGTTCATAAATCTCTATTCCCCTCCCCTCAATAACTTCAAAAGCCTTCTCAGCTAAACTGCTCCTTGCTTTGTCCTTTGGGATAAATAAATCAACCCAAACCGAAGTATCTATTACTATCATGCTCTATCTCTCATTTCAAGCAAAACCTGAAGGGGGTCTTCTTTTATTTCCTCTAAATTTATCTTCTTTCTGAATTCTTTAACTATATCTAGTATGCCGGATGGTTTTACCGCTTCAATCTTAATTCTCAACTTCGTCTTTTCGGGCAGGTCAACTTTTTCAAGAGGTTTGAAAACTCCTTTTTCATACACAGCCTCAATTACCCTTGCCATAGCTTTAACTTGCTTCAATCTTCAAATAACTTTTGCTAAATTAAGCATAGCTTGGCTCTTTCATCGGCCTTTATTCGCCGCTTGTCCTCGTTAACCTCCGCGAATTCACATATAATATTGTCTTGGGATCTACGATGGTGCTTAAAAGCTTTAATGGAGCCGAATGTAATAGTTAATAGATAAAATCAGGAAATACAACCTACCTAAAAGCTAATAAACTCTAAGGCCATTATCATAGTTGAAAGGCAAGTAAAAATATCGAAGTTTTTGGGATACGCCGCGTTTTACGCATTCAGGAGGGCATGACACAATAGATGATGAGGCTCTTCCTCAACCTTTATTTTTACAAGCGGAAACATATATATCATGCAAGCGCAGTGGCGATGGGGTGTCGAAATCTGAAATCAGAGCAAATCATGAAACCGCGGGCAAGGGAGGACGAAGGAGGTGATTGATGATGGTGACAAAGGAGGGGAAGGACACAGTGTAAACGGTAGTTATGGGGGTTTTGTTGATGATGTAGCATCAAATTACGCAAGAACCTTCAACGGTGATATATGCATGGGCTGCCACGAAGCTGCTGTTCATCCAGATGGGCAAGGACAATGTAGTAGATGCCATAAGAACGGCAATGCCAATGTCTACATAGAATCAGAACCTTCCGGTTACTGTACCAACTCATAACGAAGTTATTGCTGATACGTTTTTGCAACACAGCAGTTCAGGTTTGAGAGGCTTGAAGGGCTGATAAGCCATCCTCTGTTTATCTTTAACTCTAAAAACGTAGAAGAGGAGAGAAGAGGTATAGAAGATTGGTTAAGAGACTATTTGGTTAAGACTGAACTGAAGAGTTTGAGAAGTATAATAGATGTAATAAAACTGGGAAAAGAGGCATTTAGTTTGAAGAAATTGCACTGCTATGCATTCGAACCAGTTAAAAAGTGTTCTCTTTCTGTCCTGTTATCCGATAACTTTTAAGCTGGGATTCAGGGAAAAGAGGGTTATTCAGAAATTATCTGAGTGGTGAGATGAAGAAGGCCATATTTTATTGTGTCTCATGGAGAAGCCTTAAATCTGCGCTAAACATCAAATTATTCTTTCTTGTGATATTATATAGTTTAATTTTAGCGTAGGTATGACATGCAATACATGCTTCATTCGATGAGTACATCATGGTGTTGTTCTCTGCCCATTTTATAAACTGTTCGTGCGCGGAGAAGTTTTCGACTTTGTGGCACTTCAAGCAGCTAATTCTTCTACTCATTCCTGAGTGGCAGACCTTGCAATCAAAGTTTGTGTGGATGGATGTGCTTTGAATCTCAGCAGCAATATTGTAATGACACCCCCGACAGTCTCCCGAAACGTTAACGACTTCCTCTTTAGGTACTTTAACCTCCTTTTCGGATACGTTGATCATTTCTTCGGATACATTGGTTTCTTCAGATACGTTAATTTCCTTTATAACTTGCTTTTCCATAATATAGGTTGTAATATTTGGTAATATATAAAATCCAATTATTACTGTTGGTAAGGTAACTTTAAGGGATAGAAATAGGATTGGCTTTAGCTGCATTATTTTATCAAGCATGCACGCTATACTCGCAACTGTCTTATAATTTTTTTGATTAATTAGAATATATTATTTACCAAGCATTTTATTTATATTATGCATGAGGGAGTCAACGAAAGACAAAACTCAGCTTTGAAGAAAGGTAGATAGATCTAACCCACGTACAGAGAGGTTTAATACAGCATAACACGACTTGACCTCGAAACAGAAAGAGATAAGTAAACGAGGTTAACTCTTCTTAGTGCAAAAGCCGAGTGAAAACAGGCCTTTGAGTCTGTGGCGATGGAGAACAAGACCCTGCAGACCCCACAGAGACTTGATCTCGCATGCGTTAAGAGCTGAGATCACAAAACTCCACGTTAGCGATCCGAAAAATTTTGGTGCTGTTACATCTTTCCTTGAAAATTAAAAAGGACGGGAATTACCCATGCAGCTGCAAGTACCTACTAATATAGGCATCCAGAATAAAAAGATTCTCCATTCAAGCTGAATCTGCTTTAAAAGGAATTGAAGCTGCAATTTTAGGAGTTCTGGAGGAAATTGATAGCGAGATCTCCTCAATGCAGAGGAATACGGCAGAAATACCACAAACACAGCAGAACTTTCTGCCCCTCATCAGCTGAAGCTGACCTAATTCTCGAAGTTACAGAGTTTGGAGCGACGCTGAGGGAAAACGGATGTAGAATTAACTGAGTCAAAGACCTGTTCAGTTTTCATGGCCATAAAGACTATCATTGATTATGCAAGTATATGCTTTCCTTCTAATCTAGGATTTTCGATCTCGCTATCTAAAAGTAATCCAGTCGCTGATGCATCAGTTTAAAATTGCCAACTGTTCGATTCATTCTATGAGTTTTGATTGCCGAAATCTGTTAGTGCAGCAAACATCAGAACAAATATATACCCTTCTTCAATTAATGGCAATATGTTAAAAAAGTGCTTGCCCATCCTACTTATACTTTTGATAGTACAGCCCGTCCAAGCTGTCCTCAAAGGAAGTCAGCATCCCCCAGGTTATGGCGAAATATGCTTTCCATGCCATGGCCTTTTACTTAGCGAGAGTGAGCAAATTTCAAAACTCTCTCACTGCAGATGCCACAGCGTGGACATATGGAGTGGGACTCATATAAGTATGGAAAGTCTGTCAAAACTTCACGGCTTGGATCCCTGCATTAAGTGCCACATTGGCGCTGGCTATAACAGTGAGAACCTCGATGCCATTGCCGTCCACATACCCCACACCAACGTAAAGTGCTCAGCATGCCATGGCGAGGGTGTTGTCGTAAGGCCAGAATCGAGGGATTGCTATCACTGTCACAAGGGTGGAGTCCACGAAGTCCACGGTGAAATCCTTAATGAAATTTGCGTTGCGTGTCATGGCAAAGTCATCTACAAGTTTGCAGAACTGAAAAAAGAAGTTGGCGTAAAAGAGACTCCGATAGCTGAGAAAGCAAAGCCTTTTTCACTTTACGATGTCCTTAAAAATATCTTTGCGGGCTTGTTAGGTAGAATTTGACTTGTACAATAGTAGTTGTCTTTTTTACTGCCTATATTTTTACTTGCGTTACTTTGGCCAAATAATTGATTTACTAGCTCAAAACCTCCAATATGAAGTGAAGTTCTGTAGATGGATCCCTGAGAAGGTAAACGGTCTCCCTACTTAGATCTGCCGCAGCCTTATTTGCTTTTATAAGAACTGTTCTCCCACACACATACTGGCTCCTTCTAATAACGATGTCCGTAGGATGTTGAAAGGTCATAGACGGGCTACCAAATCCAACAACCTCCTCCCTAACATCGTAATCCGGAAGATACAGAGTTACTCTCGCCTTACTTCCCGACCTCAGCGCCCCCTTTATTTCCTGTGGAAGCTCGGAAGTTCCCATACTTGCTTTAATTCCTATGATGCAGTCACCTCTGGGTGTTAGACTGCCTTCTTTCGTTATCTCAAGAGTCGTTCTGTGCCTTGCAGTAATATTGGGATGCCCCCAAGCAACTACAACAACTTTAGTCATTTCTAGTTTCCACTCCACAGACTTTATTCCAATCACAGAATTTGCAAACCTTTTCCCTCCAAGTTCCAAGTATGCCCCCAACCTTCTTTCTAACCTCATCCCACTTAACTTTCGAACCGGGAGAGAGTGAGAGAAGTCTAACTGCCAGTTCGTCGATTTCTCTTATTTTCAATTCTGCTGTTGAATCAGAGTACACGCAGGCATTTCCGCTATTGTACGGACAAACAGAGCAAACTTCATCTACCCCCTCAACAACTTCAACGTCTTCATATTGTACCCTTTCCAGTATATTAAAGAGGTGCTTAATAAAATCCTGATTGTAGCCTTCACCCCTATAAAATTGCAAACAGATAAGATGGTGTCCTCTCAGCCTAACCATGTTAGAGGTTTCTGATCTAGGTTTATAAAGGCACCCCTTTGTTTCTTGCGGAAGTAGACAGTGGGACTTCTATCTAAAATCGTGATGGGGTCGAGTCAAAGGAAACGAGAGTATTAGCTAGATAGATTGCTCGGTCTGGACAACGTTCTTTGAATTGGAGTATTTTATGCTGTTGAGCAAGTAGGAATGGGTTTTGAAGGGTTTGGTTGAAACACAGGCATGAGACTTTTCAGTGAAAGGACTGCTGTAGAGGGGTTTTCGAGGTTTAAGGGGCGAGGTTCTGGAGTGGATTTTCACACAGAGTTCTTTGTTTTTGCTCAAAGTTGAGTTAGAGAGTTTTGTGGCTCAATCTTGACAGTGTCAACAGTGTCAACAGGAATAAAACTTGAAAGCAGGAAAAAAGAGACTACTTTCTAGATTACGAAACTTTCCTAGGTCTATCTGCAAACGCCGCGAAATAAAGCTGATGAGGTTTTGGGTATGCGAGATTTTACGCTTGCAAGGCTAGGTTTTGAGAGAAGCGGCAAACATATTCTTATAAAAGGTACACTCTTGCAAGGAACTACTTTAACTGACGGTGAATGAAAATCATTTATTATACAATATACCAAAACATGCTTATGCACTGCAAATTAAAATTAGATGTACGCTAGATACCCGCACTTGATTTACTACACAACCCATGACAAAATCCTGAACGAGCTGGGATTTAGCATTGCAGGGGATTTAACTGCATGTTCTCTGATAAGAACCTTTACTATAATCAAGACAATTAAAAGCACTGAAATCTACGCTGAGACAATAGATGAGCTTTCAAAATACGATGTCGTCAGTCTTTGCTCCGTTGAGATAATACGGCATTTGCTCACGTAATTCACATGTCAGATTTATTTTAAATTGGAGTGAACCACGGAGTTATTCCCTCTAAGAATGTTGAAAAGAAGAATTAAAAGAGAAATGAAAGTTTTTAAAATCCTAGCATAGCATAGAGTGTAAAAAGCTGGAAAAGAACTTAAAGGTTCAAAATTGTTGATTGGATCTAAAAAACTTCATTTAATCAAACCAAATCTTTCGGAGTTTTTCGAGTACATCCACAGCCCTGCTAATTGTATCAATCAACTCTCTAATTCTATCAGTATTATCAGCTCTATCAAGCTCTCTAGCTAGCTTTTCAATGGCCATTTTTATTGCATTCTCTGGATTTGTAGCTCCAGTAGGAGGATGTTGTATCTCCGTCTGCTTAACAACCTTCTCCTCTTCTCTCTGCTTACTTTCAACGTCAAGATCGGCTACGTCTTGCTGCTCATCTTGTAATCCCTCTATTATCACGTTTCTGCCACATAGAGGACAAAATATTCTAGTATTTTCCTTAAAAAGTGGAACCTTGCAGTCTGGACAGTGGTATGAGAGCATTTTCGCACCCTTACAGAGTAGCTCCGCCATCTCCGAAATTTTTTTATCCTGCATACAATCTATGTTGATGAGTCATGTATTAAAATTTCACTTCTGGGGGTGGTACAGTGGCAAAACAGGTGCCAAGTAGTGTGCTGGAAGTTCTGGACAGAATTATACAGGATGATACAGTTCCTAGAAACATAAGACGAATAGCAAGTGAGATTAAGGAAAATCTCCTTCATGGCGAGGATAGCCTCGCTGTAAGGGCAGCATCAGCAATATCGATACTCGAAGAAATTTCATCCGATCCGAACATACCTATGCACGTCAGAACTCTAATCTGGAATGTGTCAAGCCAGCTCGAGAGGATCTCAGTTGAGGAGTAAATGTTTATTTTCACGATGAAAAGTATAAGCTCTTGCCTTTAATAGCTGGGCTAATCTAGCTGTGGAAATAGAACAACTACTTCTAGATTCTATGTTGGAATCTTCGGACAAACGTGGAATTTTTTTAGCAGCTCTATTATACTTTTTCGGTTTTTCTTTTTCAGACTTAAAGAGAGAACAAAGAGATTTTAGGATAGATTTTTCCCTTTCAATAGCTTTTGACTCTGTTCAAAGCTGGTTGGATAGTTTTATGGCCTATAACTACTGAAGGTGCTAATCTTGACCACATGTGAACCCTTTTAATCCAAACAAGCAAAAAGCCATAGTTAGCGGCTGTCATGCGCTTAGAGTGGGTTTAACTTGACTTAACGGCTAAAAGGATGCTTGGAGTGATGGAAGTACGAATAGGTGAACATCCTTAGCTGTCATAGAATCGACAGAAAGCTAGGAAGCTACAGATTTGCCTACGGTATCCCGGACAGATACATGGATGTCAAACTTGCTCATCAACTCCTTATGCTAAGATGCTCACTTTTGAGAACAAACCTTATAGCAGAATCGTATCGCTGCAAAAGAAGTGAGGGAGTTAAGAGATCCAACAAGGTTAAGAAGAGCGTTAATAGAGAAACGGGATAAAGAACAGAGTGCATGCCATCCTGAGAATGCGTATGCGATTATCCAAATCCATTTACAAAGAAAGGAATTCCTGAAAGAACTATCCTTGTCAGAATTCGACAAAACCCCTCTGGAATCAAACCTTTCAATAATCGATAAGATAAACGAGGAAATTAAGAAAATCGACAGAATAATTCAAGAAAAAGCCCAAACAAGATAATGATGTCCTTCTAATGACAATTCCGAATAGGCTACTATTCAGCTGATAAAGGCAGAGATAGGAGACATAAATCATTTTGCTAACCACGAAAAGCTTGTTAGCCACGCTGGTTTATGTCCTTCCATTAGACGGTCGGGAGGGGAAAAGAAATAATAACAAAGCAAGGCCAAGCTCCTCAGGTGGATCCTAGTTCAGTGTGCAAATGCAGCAATAAGAAAGCGAAGCCTACGCAACTTCTACTTAAGAATAAGAAGAGAAAGTCATAACGTAGCAATTGTTGCAACAGCTAGAAAGCCAGAAAGCACTCGTATGCATATATACCACATGTTAAAGAAAAAGGAGGCATATAATCCAAGATAAGATTTATCATTTCCCATTGAGTGCTTCCTTAAGCTTAAAGGTCTTTTTCTCTCTCCTCCTAAGGTCGTCAAGAATTCTATGTATTCTGTTTATTTGTACATCGATCATCTCAAGAACTTTATCCGTGCTCACCTCGCTGCGGAGTTCTAGGTATCCCTTCATTATCGCTAGTGGATTTCTCAATCTGTCAGCAAGATACTCAAACTGTTCTAGGTTCTCTTTAAGTTGTCTAAGAGCTACGCTCCTTTCTTTTTCAACTTCAATTGCTTTTATGGCAAAGGCGAGGTCATCCGCGAGGTCGAGGAGGATGCTGATTTCCTCTGATTCAAAGGCTTCAGGAATTGGTGAATGGAAGCTTAAGATCCCATATAGCTCCCCTTCGTGAATTATTGGTATTAAAAGGACTTGGAGAAATCTATGATCCTCTACCATCGGGCAAGTTTTACACAACTCCTCCCGTTCAATAAGTTTAACCCTCTTTGTCTTTAGTACCTCCTCAACACACGGCAATCCAAGCTCAAGCCACTTCTTGAGCATCTTCCTGTTTATCTTTCCGCTTGCAGAAACGGGCTGGATGTTGTTGTCTTTAACAATACCAACCCAAACTGTCAGATAGTCCTCTACCTCTCCAAAGGCCTTACAAGCTTTCCTTAGCAAACCTCTTACGCTCTTTTCATGAACTACCAACTGGTTTATCTCACTTGAAATTCTGAGAAGTTTGTTGAGGCGATGCAGGCTATCTTCCATCCTCTTTCTATCCGTTATATCTCGTATAACCTTATAGCAGCCTGCTGGTCTACCCTTCTCATCTTTAAGAATTGTTGCCGATTCGAGGCAGTCTATGATGTTTCCACTCTTTGTTTTATAGCGTATCTCAAAGTTCTTTGCTGAACCGTATTTCAGGAGGTGGTTCAGCAATTCCTTTCTATCCGATGGATTGGCAAATAGGTTGAGGATGTTCTTGCCAATAAGTTCTTCCCTGCTATATCCAAACAACTCCTCCGCGGCTTTGTTCATTTCTATGATCTTTCCATCCATATCGGCAAGTATTGTAGCATCCATTGAAGACTCAAACAATTCCCTATACTTCTTCTCACTCTCTCTAACTCTCTCTTCTGCCTTTATTTTAGCAATTCCAGCAGCCATGTGTTCCGATATCGTATCCACGAGCTTTCTATCGAGTTCACTGAAGGATTTTCCTGACTTAACGATAAGTTGTATAACTCCCTGCAGTTCTCCACCGGAAATGAGGGGGACGGAGTACATCTCCTTTAGGTCACACTTTATACAAAGATCACGAAAGTGCTCGGTGTGCTTGCTCGCCTTCATATCTGGTATGTAAAGGGGCTTCTTGTTAAGGGCTGTAACGACAGCTGTGCTTTTACTCTTTGGCCTCACTTTCTGTATTTTTGCCGATCTTTCGCCAAATTCCTCATCAAAACCTATCTGCGTTACCGCTCTTAGAACGTTCGTCTTTTTGTCGTAGATCAGAATTTCTCCCATGTCAAAGTTGAGGATCTTTCTTAAATTCTCTACAAAGTTTGCGGCAAGGTCTTCTATGCTCTCCGACTTGTTAACGGCTTCGCCAACGAGTCTATACAGTTCGCTGAGGTTCTTTATTTCTTCTTCCATCCTTATTCTGTCGGTTATGTCCTTTATTATTCCGTGATATATCACGGAGCTACCGTCTTTCACGAGAACGGCGGATTCTAAGCAGTGAATAATCTTTCCGTCTTTTCTCTTGTAGGTCATCTCCATATTCCTGACAAATCCATCTCTTTCAAGTTTATCTACGAACCTCTTTCTATCTTCGGGATTTGCATAGAGTTGTTTAACGTTAATATTGAGGAGCTCTTCCCTGCTATATCCAAACAACTCCTCCGCGGCTTTGTTCATATCGATCACTTTGCCTTCTGGGGTGGTGAGATAGATTGCATCCATTGAAGACTCAAACACACCCCTGTATAGCTCCTCATTTCTCCTCAATTCCTCTTCAGTACGTATTTTTGCAAATCCTGCTGCAATTTGCTCGGAGATGCCCTCAAGAAGGCGGATGTCCCGCTCTGAAATCGTTCTCTTGCCTAAGTTTACGATCTGAATTACTCCGTGAAGTTTCTCTCTTGTAATGAGCGGGAGGGCCAGAATTTCTCCTATATTATATTTAGTACAGATATCTTTCATGTATTCGGTAAGTTTATTCTCCTTTGCATTTAGCACGTGTATAGGCTCTTTTTTAATTGCAGTTTGGACGACAATAGCCGGATTATCCTCCCTAACTTCGTGCACTTTGGTAAAAACTTCGCTTAGTGCTTCGAAGCCTATTTGAACTGTAGCCCTTAGAGCGTTGATCCTTTCATCATAAATTAAAATTTCTCCCATGTCAAAGCCCACAACTCTCTTTAATTCCCTAAGAATCATTGAGGAGAGTTGCTCTATACTCTCAGACTTATTGACGGCTTCACCAATCAACTTGTATAACTCGCTCAATTTTCTAATCTCATCCTCCATCAGCCTTCTCTCCGTAATGTCTTCCATGGTCTCAACTGCGCCGACGACCTCTCCATTCTCTCTTAAGAGTGAGGCTCTAAAATAGACCCATTTTTTGACGTGGGGTAAGTATAGCTCAAGTTCGTACGTGTCTTCATCTATCTTCTTTATTCTCCTTTTTCTTACCTTCTTTTTTCTGTAGAACTCCTCCACACCATCTAGAACAACATCAGCAAGAAGAGGTGCGGGTTTTGGAAAGAAGGCTTTCCAGTGGTTAGACGTTCCTATTATCTCCTCCTTTTTTATCCCAGTAAATTCCTCGCACGCTTTATTCCAATACTTCACGACGTGGTTCTTGTCTATAACGAAAGTGGGTATTGGAATGTTCTCTAAGATTTCACTGAATATGTCGCGCATCGCCATCACCCCGGAATTTTAACACGAAAACACTCCCTTCAGGCTCGTTATCCTCAACTGCAACACCCCCACCGTACCTCTCCATCAAGGTCTTAACCAAGTAAAGCCCAAGCCCAGTCC
>Ga0190367_1001145_pt1 | contig 16131 bp, 10 predicted proteins | sample 4872181011_MG_FD_171838 | JGI IMG/M metagenome (GOLD analysis project Ga0190367, IMG submission 171838) | Hydrothermal vent microbial mat bacterial communities from Southern Trench, Guaymas Basin, Mexico - 4872-18-10-11_MG | ecosystem: Environmental > Aquatic > Marine > Hydrothermal vents >...
GTGCTAAGGGGCGTCGAGGTAGGGGAGGTGGATCTCGTGGTTGAGGATGCTGAGGGGAGGAGGTACGCGGTGGAGGTCAAGGCTGGCAGGCTGAGCGTGTCGGGCGTTAGGCAGGCTAAGGTGAACTCCGACCTCCTGGGCTTGACCCCCCTCGTAGTAGCGCGCGGCTACTCTGACGACGCTGCCCGCATCCTAGCGGAGGAGCTGGGCGTCGAGGTCGTGTGCCTCCCCGACCTCATGGCTGTGGATGAGGTGGAGCTGTACTCCATCGTGAGGGCGGCCCTAGAGGACGCGGTGCTGGACATCGTGTGCTCGCTGAGCGTGCTGGAGGATCCCAAGGCCGTGGAGGTGCTTGAGGCAATAGCGTCTAGCGAGAGACTCGAGCAAGCTGCTGAGCTGCTGGGAGTCGAGGTACGCGAGCTAGAGGCCAGGCTAGCCGATATGAGGAGGAGGGGGCTCATACCCCCGCTAGTCGGGTATAAAAGGCTGAGAGCCTACGCCACCGCCCTACTAACCCTCAAGAAACTCGCTCTAGGGGAGATACGCCCATTAAGACCAGAGGCTTAGGCTAGCCTCGCTACCGCTTTCCAGCCCTGCTTAGCAGCCCCGTTTCTAAATCTCATTTTCGCGTTAAAGTTATATCATGAATACTTATGGATATAGCGATGGAAAGAAGAGGATTTCTAACATTTATAATCTTGATAATTCTCACTGTGATAACCTTTACTGTCACCTACGTGAATTACTATGAAGAGCGCGACTACTATATCGCGCTAAGTCTAGAGGTAGGGCCAGGCGGCTGTGGCTACGGCTTCTTTGAGGGAGGGAATAACACGCCAATGGGAATAGAATTCATGGATGCACAGTCCCAAGATGTTTATAGGCTAATGCTCAAGAGCTTTAGATACATATATGTAAACGTATACCGCATCAAAAACGGGAAATTAGAAGATTTCAAGGTACCCTTTTACCCCGTTTCATGGTTTGAATATAACTTAAAGGCAGAGTGCCTAACAGCAGTGTCACACTACTTAAGGGCACTTGAGCAATACCTACAATCCTTTAAAGATGATGAATTTTTAGTAGAAGTCTACCTAAGGTGCCTCAATGAGAGCTTAGCACGTGAAATATTGCAGGGAAAGAAGATTCCTGTAAACTTCTACTCCAAGAAAGTTGTTGGAGTGCTCTACGTAGGTAAGGGCGGCAGAATGGTGGCTTTCGTCACAGAGCCTTATAACATCCTCTTAAAGTTTAGAGCGAAAGTAATACCACCATACCTGCTACTCCTCAGAATTTGCTTAGCAGTCCTCCTCCCATTAATACTCTTCACGCCACCTTTAATTGCAAGTAGTTACGAGAAGTTAAGTGAAGAAAGCGCGTTCCAGAGAGCCATCCCAGTGCTAATCCTCATACTTTTGTCCATCCACGCGTCGCTTGTTGCGTCACTCTTGAAGGAGTACTATAGCGCCCTTGAACATGTTGGCGCTTTTTCAATCCGCAAAACATTGGCACCCCTAGGCTATGGCAAGGCTCTAAGACTCACGCTAAGTGAGGGGAACATTAACATCAGGCTCAAAGACATAATCTCAGAGTACGAGCTGCAAGCATTAAAAAGGGTCTGTTCATACTTTAAAGAGAAAGAAATCCTAGTTACAACCGAAATCTTAGTCCCACTTCTTCTTAACGAAGAAGAATTCATTAAAATCCACTATTTAAACGCCTCAGTCACCAAGGTGGAAGACGGCGTCCTAGTTCCCCTAGAGGAACTGGATGAACTAGTAGTGATGCTGTCGGTTGAGGAGCTCTACAAGCCTTACGAGACCTACGTATACATCAGGGTAGGCGTTCCCGTGGAGGCGTACAGAATAAGACCATAGTTAGTTATTATGTATGGCTAACAAAAATCTCCATTAAGTAGGTAGTCGATTTTGAGGCTTATAGGTGTAGAGAGTAGTTGGCTCATCTCCTTGGTGCAAGCCCTGAGAGGGTATATGAAAGCATCCAGCTAGTCTCGGATGAAAGGAGGATTACCGGAGACGGCCTAATGATTCCGTTCGCGATGTACATAGTTACCTGAGATGCACGGCGAGGTTAGCTGCGCGTAGCTGAGAGGGGTGAGGGCCTTTGCCTCCGCCCTGCTGACCTTCGGATAACTCATCGGAGGGAATCATCCTAAATAGCGCTTAGGCTACAAGTGCATGGGGAGCTGATTGCCAAGCTTCACTGGCGTGGTGGTGGTGAGGTGGCTGCCGCCCAGGGGCGTTAGGTGGACGCCCGGCTACGTGGTCATAGCTGCTGGGGACAGGAGGGTTAAGGCCTGGATGAGCGGCGTAGTTGTTCAGTGGATACATGAGGGCGATAGGCTCAGGGTTGAGGCCGAGGAGCTGGGCCCGGAGCTTAAGGGGGGCTACAAGCTCTGGAGGGAGTGGGGCGGCACCTACGTGATGGTCTGGCCCCTGTACTCTCGCCTGTATAGGTACCCTAGGCTCGACCCCGTCACGGGCGAGCCCCTGTACGAGTACGTCGTCAGAGCCCGGGAGGCGAGCTCGCTGGATGACTACACGGCGATAGTCGAGCTGGAGCAGTACCACTATGCGTCCAGGAAGGAGCTCGTGGCCGTGTGGCGCCTGCCCAGCGGCGAGGTGGTGGAGGCCAACGCGCCCCCCTGCGATGGGGCGGAGCTGCTGGCGATTAAGGGGTCTCTCCCCGCCTCCCGCTTCCTGATACTAGAGCTCGTGGAGCGCAGCCCCTACGAGCCCAGGGTGGTGGGCTACGTCAGGGTGGACCCCCCAGTCCCACTCATGCACAGGCGCGTGATCGTGGATGGCAAGGTCGTGATAGAGAGGAACGTGAGGCTGAGGGTTTTCCCCCGCGACTGGATCTACCCAACGTTTTGGCCTGAGGCCCTCCTAGCTAAGCTCAGGAGGGAGTACAGGGCCCTGGCAGCCAAGTACGGCAGAGCTAGGGCACGCTACATGCTGGGGGAGAAGGTGAGGGAGGAGGCATTGAGGCGCTGTAACACGGCCGCAGCTAGGATAGCGAGGGTCGTGATACACCCTGATTATAGGGGGGATGGGCTGGGGATGCTCGCCGTCAAGGCAGCCATAGAGTGGATTAGGGATAGGAGGGTGCCTGAGATGAGGAAGCGCAAGCACGTGGTGGAGACGATAGCCCAGATGGCCCGCTACCACCCCTTCTTCGAGAGGGTGGGCTTCAAGTACCTGTGGGATACCGCGAGCGGGAGGCCAGCGCTCTACTACCCCCTCACCGAGGAGGCTAGGGGGAGGATAGAGGAGTTCCTGAAGACTGATCCCCACGCGCGTAGGCACGGCGGCGTGCTCTACAGGCCCAGGTACGGCGGAGTAGAGCCCCTCTCGGGGCCAATAATCGTCAGGAGGCTGGCCAAGCTGTACGAGAGCGTGCTAGACATCTCCGAGCTTAGGGAGGAGCTGGCTGACGCGCTGAAGGCCTTCGGCGTGACGCGCAGAGTCGTGCAGAGGTTCGTGCTGCGGGACGTGGACTTCGAGATAAGGCCGAGGGAGGTTGTGGCAGTTGTCGGCCTATCGGGCGCTGGGAAGACCACGCTCCTAAGGATGATCATAGGCGCCGCCATGCAGCTTAGCGCACCTAGGTTCAAGCCCGACGCTGGCCAGGTCATCGTACCGGACAATGTTAGGGCCGCCGCCCTGCTGCCGGGGGAGCTGGAGCCCGAGTTTGGGGAGGAGCCACTCCTGGAACACATGTACAGGAAGCTAGGAGACGTGGTAGCCTCGATAGAGGTGCTGAACATAAGCGGCCTGTCCGACGCTGTGTTCTACAGGGCGAGGTTCGCCGAGCTATCGACAGGGCAGAAGGAGAGGGCCAAGCTGGCAAGCCTGCTGGCGGAGAGGCCAAACCTGGTAGTCATAGACGAGTTCGCTGCACACCTGGACGCGCTGACTGCGCAGCGGGTTGGGAGGAAGCTCTCAGAGATAGCCAGGCGGCACGGCATAACGCTGATAGTCGCCACGAACAGGCCCGAGGTGTTGAGGGCTCTCTCGCCTACTAAGGTGCTCTACGTGGGCTACGGCACGGTGCTCGTGAGAGAGAAGGCTAGGGGGTCAGAAAAGGATGGGGAGTCAAGAGAAGAAAAGAATTGTTGATAGCTAGCTTAGGGCAGGTACATGCTCATGCACTTCGGTATGACGACTGCGAAGAGGTTCACTATTGCTGCTGGCAGCCAGGCAGCGCCGAAGCCTAGGATCCAGCCCGCCACTACTGGCATCGCGTACTCCTCGTACCTCCTCATCCCCACCGTCCTGATGGCCACGTACTTGATTATCAGGGCGATCAGCGAAGTCAGCCACATGTAGGTGACGATCGTCATTGAGACGTAGAGCGCCGGCACATTGATGAACCAGAACCAGGTGAACCTGGCCTTCAGCACGTAGAGCACTAGGCCCAGTAGTATGCCGAAGCCGAAGAGGAGGCCTGCATTCATCTCAGGCGTTATGCCCTCGTAGAACCAGCGTCCCCTGTGATAGTAGCCAGCAGCCGACCACGGCCACCAAGTGCCCAGCTGGCCTATCGCGGACATCCCGCCCTTGGTGTGGAGCAGCATGTAGGCCTCGAAGGGCATCGCGACGAATACCACCACCAGTATGCCGATGATCAGGGCTATCAGGAAGTCCCTCATCCTCATCCTGAGGTCGTGGGCTAGCTTGTAGAGCGTCACCTGGTGGCCAGCTGACAGCGGCGAGAAGGATATGTTCCAGTTGCCGAGGTTCGGGAACCACCTGGCGATGGTGAACCACGAGGGGTCGGTCAGCGGGTTGTCCCAGGTGACGGCATCGGGCGGCGGCCAGCCCCTTATGAATCTGCCCACCTGGTAGAACAGGTCCCAGGCATCGCCCCACGCGTTGCCCACGTGCCAGAACACCTCCGCGAACACCCTGGCGTATAGGAAGTTGAACAGCACCGCCCACGCCGGTATTAGCAGCGCCACTATGGGGTCAGCGCCCTCAATTAGGAGCATCACGTACATGCCGATGCAGCCTATGAACAGCAACAACGCGGGTATCCTGAGCGAGATGCCCTGCTCAACTATGTCTCGCTTCCAGAGAGTTGAGATTACCTCAGCTATCCTCCTCCTGTACCTCACCAGTATCCATATGATTATGGCGAGGGCTATGCCGTTGGCGCCTACCAGCCTGTACGGGAACGGCATCCAGATGCCGGGGTAGTCCTCCCATGGCCAGACGTACTCCATGCCGGGCCTGTAGGGTATGGCGCCAATCGCGACGCCAATGCCCTGGTAAAGGACTCCGAAGATTATCCAGCCGATGATCAGCGTTATAAGGACGTCATTGGGCATTATGAGTCCGACGGCTATCTGTGGTATGAAGAATATGGCTGAGGCGTAGATGCCCGGCCACACCGCGGCTAGGAATGGCAGGTCGAGCTTAGTCTCGCCCCACCACGCGGCGATCGGGAATGCGGGCAGCAGCTCGGCGAGTATCGGGTTGATGCCGCTTATGATGCCGACCACGAACATTGCCCAGAATACCTTTGTTGCTGGTATGCTTAGGTCGAATAGCCTAGCCTTGTTGGTGCCTGGGCTAACCTCGCCAGCCTCCCTAAACAGGTATAGGCTCGGGATAGCCAGTGGGAACACCAGCCTCTCCTCCTCAACCCAAGGCCTGCCAATAGTGAAAACTACGAAGATGCTGGTGAAGGTGTAGAATATGTACGCTACGCCCCAGAAGAATAGTGGCGCTAGTACCGCGCCCCACGGTATTGGCTGGCCTGGGCTTCTGCCGTTTACTAGCATGTTTGCAACCTCGAAGCGTAGGGGCTCCGGGGGTATCACCACGGCGGGCACAGCCTTACTCCAGTAATCCCTGAGGTCGGCAATGCTGAATGCCAGGTAGTCGCCGAAAGGTATGACGGACCATATGTAGCCGACAGGGTTGTTGTGGGCCGCGGCGTGCATCGTCAGGTAGCTGTGCATGCCCATGAACGTGAAGACAGTGAACATGAAGACCCACTCCTGGGGCGTCAGCCTCAGCTTGGGGTTGAGCCTGCCTAGGGCCTCGAAGATCGCTACGAGGTATATCATCGGCAGGATGAAGGTGCCGAAGGTCCCTGGCTTATCGGTGTACAGGCCCACTATGACCGATAGGAAGGCCCAGAGCAGCGCCAGGGGAATCGTTATCGCTATTGATCGAGCAGTGAGCCCGGGCAGGAACTCTACAACCTCCTTCCTCTCCTCGCTCGCCACGACTCATGGGAGAGGGGCGCGCTATTTAAGCATTTGCGTTAACTTTTTAAGATAGTCGTCGAGGCCCCCCTACCATGGCCATACCCAGGAGGCCTTGGACAGCAGTGTCAGCGCTGTGCCTATGGCCACTATGATGCCTATCCCTGCCAGGAAGCCCGCGATCACTACTGCCCTTATGCTGGCCCACTTCTCCCTCCCCATGACTCTGGCGAAGACGTACTTACTGAGGAGCGACATCAGGAAGACCATTATCGTGTAGGGCGGCAGCGCGTAGGTGCCCCCCACCAGCGCGACCGGGTTTATCGGGATGCCGAGCCTCATTGCCCCATAGCCCCCGAACCCTCCGAGCAGCGCCACTCCCATCCCCAGGAATATCTGGTCGAGCCTTATTGCCACCTGCCTTGTGGCGAAGAGGCAGTCGCTAATAGCGTAGAATGGCCAGAGGCCCATGACGTAGGGGTATATGAAGGAGGGTATTGGCGCCATCCTCCAGAAGAAGTCCATGAACACCAGGCCTAGCACGGTGGTTATGATGAACGATACTATGACCGCCTTGTAGTAGTCTATCGGCCTGGTCTTGGTGAGGTAGGCAGTCTTCGTCGCGTTGACGTACCAGGGGGTGGAGAAGCCCGCTATCACTGGCGTGAAGATCCAGCCGGCGTAGCCCTGGTAGGGGCTGAAGTACACGACTGCCTTCCACATGTTGTACACGAAGTCGGGCGTGAATGTCAGGCCGAGCTCGCCGTAGACCCTGGCTCCCACGAGGGCTATCACTAGGCTGAGGACTACGGAGACGAATGGCGGTAGCCACAGCGGTATCCCGGGCACCAGCACGTAGTAGATGAGCACGCTGCCGAGGGTTGAGGCGAGGAAGACCGCGAAGAGCACGCTGGTGGGCGGGTAGCCGAGCTCCCTCCTCACGCCGCCCACCCTGGCGAGCGCCTTGAATGCATCTATGAGCTTCCTCCTCGCCACTATGAGTATGTACAGGGCGAGACCGTAGCTTATGCCCATGAAGGTTGAGAGCCACAGCCTGAGGCTGGCCCTCTGGTATATCAGGAAGATCCCCATGCCCGGCGTGTACTCCTCAACCCACTCTGGCGCGAAGTCCTTAAACACCGTGAGGGTCAGGGTGTTGCCGAAGATCCACGTGGCGAAGGACCCCAGCATCATCGAGAAGGTGACTGAGGGCGGGAGGATCATCCCGTAGAGGAAGCCCGTGGGGTCGGTGGCGATCCCTATCACGGCGCCCGGCAGGAAGTACTGCGTGTAGGGCGTCAGGTCTACCCAGGGATACGGTATCACGCGCGCGTTGGGGCCCAGTATGAAGGGCACCAGGTACAGGATGGTGCCGTAGACAGCGCCTCCAGTGAGGGACAGCAGGAAGTAGAACATGTGCTCATGCTCGCGCTCGTACAGCGTGTTTACCATCGTCGCGTCTATCTGGGCGAACGGGAAGGGCAGGGGCTCCACCTCTATGTAGAGGTAGGAGAGCAGCATGCCCAATGAGACCTCCGCAGCCACGCTGAGCCCGGCGAAGAGCACGTTAACAGCTATCGCCGGCAGCCAGTCTGGGTGGAATAGGGTCCTGAGCTTGTGCACCGGCGAGAAGGGGGGCGGCGACATCCAGATGGGCACGTACTCTCTTATGGGCTTGCCCATCAGGGTGAACTCCAGGCTGAGCGGGTTATTGACGAAGTAGCTGCGGTAGACGAGCCAGTAGTAGAGGGGGAGGGCGCCGCCGATGCCGCCGACTATCGAGTAGATGATGAAGAGCTCCTGCCTGGAGAGCTGGGTGCCGTAGATCCTGGCGAGCGCGCTGAAGAGTATCACTGTCACGTATGTGGCGGCCATGCTGGCGCCGTAGCCGACCGCCAGCCAGAGGTAGATTGAGGCGGGCATGAAGATGAGGCCCGCCATGATCATCGCTAGCACGCTCCTCCACGTTAGCCCTGGGTAGAACTCCATGGCAGAAGAGGACGCTTCTTGGCCCCCCGTGGCAGAGTCCGCCGGGCTCATCCCGCTAGAGCCCTCTCACTTGGCTCTATAAAGCTTGCTGTACCTCGCAGGGAGCCCGCCACCCCCACACCACGGGGCATGCGGCGATCTCGGCACTTGCGGCCTAGCAGGGTTCAGGGCGCTACGGCTTGGATAGAAAGCTTATAAGGGCTGCGAAGAGGTTGGCATTGATGAGGTCTAGAGCCAGGTCCTCAGCAGCTTCTCAGTGCATTCTTGTGATGCTAGCCGTCATCCCGCTGCTAGCCCTGCTAGCCGCTCCCTCGCCAGCCTACCCCCAGGCCGGGGCTGACCAGCTAATCCCCCTCAACTACACGCGCATTGAGGAGACGGTGAAGCTCTTCGCCAGCTTCGGCTCCAGGATGACGGGCTACCCGGGCTACTACAAGGCCCTCAACTACATATACTCGTGCCTGAGGGGCCTTGGCCTGAAGGTCATCAACCACACCTATAAGGTCCTAGTCCCAATAGAGGAGGAGGTCTACGTAGAGGCGTTAAAGCCCTTCCACATCCGCGTAAAGGCGTACGCGCTCTACCCCAACGGCGTCAACCCCTCCCCCACGCCGCCCGAGGGCTTCGTGGGGCCACTCTACTACGTCGGTAGGGGCGACCTCCCCGAGTTCGACGGCAAGGATGTTAAGGATAGCATAGTAGCGATGGAATTCAACTCTCAGGACAACTGGCTAAACGCCGCTAAGCTGGGGGCTAAGGCGGTGATATTCATAGAGCCCAACGACACGACATACTACGAGTGCGATAAGAAGTTCCTGGAGACGCCGCTGTACTTCCCACGCCTCTACATTAAGAGGAGCGACTGGGAGCTCATCAAGAACGCAACCCTGGTCAGGGTGGTCTCCCGCGTCTCCTGGAAAGAGATTGAGGCTACTAACCTGATCGCAGTGGTGAACGGCAGCTCCCCCAATGACGTGGTGGTGCTGACCGCCCACTTCGACTCGTGGTCCGTCGTCCCGGGGATGGCTAGGAGTAAGGCTGAGGCGATCGCGCCAGCCCTCCTGCTGGAGTACGCGAGGTACCTCAAGGATCACCCGCCCAAGTACACTGTCTGGATCGTGTTCCTCTCAGGCCACTGGCAGGCCCTGGCGGGAGCCCGGGAATTCGTCGAGGACTTCTTCTTCAGCGATGATGTGTTGAGCGGGAGGATCACCATCTGGGGCCTCATAAACCTCGACATGTTCGCCAGCGATGGCGATGGCCTCCAGCTGCTGCACGCCAGCTACTACACCACATACGGCGGCAACAGCATTCACGGCGGCGGCTTCCCCAGCAGGCTCGCCTGGTTCATGAGCACTGTCAAGGAGATACTGGTGGAGGACCGCGTGAAGGCCTACGCGAGCAAGGTGCTGGGAGTCGAGAACCCTGCGGGGCTCGTGAGCACGTTCTTCACGGTCACGGGGTTCTGGGGTACTGAGCCTATACCCTACATGCTGGACTCCGAGGCTGCATCCATAAGCGGGGTGCCCGCCTTCTCGATAGTCAGCAGGCACTCTGGGAGGCTGTACGTGGGGATACCCGTGGATGATGGCAGATACGCTGACATCAGCAAGCTCCGCCCCTACCTCGACCTCGCGGTATACATCGTGGATAGGCTGCTGAACATGGAGTGGCCGCTCAGCAGGAGCGACGTCATGCCGACTCGCTATGAGCTGGCTGCCCAGAGGGGGTATCCGGGCTTCACGACGTTCTACGGGAGGGTGGTGGTTTACAACTTCACCAAGGGCTGGTATGACCCCGTGCCCAACGCGATCGTGGAGGCTCGGTTGATCACCTCCACGTATAAGCTGAACAAGATAATCGTCAAGGCGGATGAGCACGGGCGCTTCGTGATCCACGGGATACCACACGCGGGGAGGGGCGAGTACGGCGGCACAGTGATACCGTTCTCGCGCTGGGTGCTGAGGGGCTGGGTCCTTGACGATGAGGGGAACATACTGATGGCTACCGACCTAGGCCAGTTCGGAATGCAGAACTTCCCACAGATGATAATCGTGCTGCACCCCTACGAGAACGTGACCGTCGTCGTCATGAAGGCGGTGACTGTCGAGCTCTTCGACGTGAACCTGCCGACGACCGTCGTGACCCCCTGCCTCATAGACCCCAGGACCAGCTACTTCGACTGGTGGAAGCAGGTCCCCGTGATACTACAGCCCTATGACCTGCTCAGCAAGAGCATACCGCTGAGCTACGGCTTCTACTACAATGGCTGGGAGAAGGTAGCGCTAGTCTGGACTCAGCCCAACATAACGTTCACAGTAGTGGGCTACTACGGCATGGGCGAGAAAGCCGCCATGACCCCATTCCTCCTCATAACGAACTCGACAGCTGACAACACCGAGGGTTACGGCATCAGGGGCAGGTGGGGGGAGAGGATAAGGATACTCTTCACCGCCTACCAGATAGCTAATGACCTCTACTACGTGTCCTACGGCAGGTACAGGCACTTCGTCGAGAGGCACGTGGGCAGCCCGAGCGCGGACAAGACGCTGGAGAAGGCTAAGGAGTACCTGGAAAAGGCCTGGAAGGCCTACAGGGAGAAGAGGTACAGCGACGCGTACGCGTACGCCCTCGTGGCTAGGGCGTACGCATTCAAGGCCTACGATAGCGAGGTGATGCCGCTCGTCAACGACGCGGCTAGGTCGATGCTCTTCATGTTCCCGCTAGTGGTCTTCGCGGGCTTCTTCCTGGAGAAGATAACGCTGCACAGCGAGGGGGTTAAGAGGCTGGTGTTCATAGCGATCATCTCGGGCATCTTCCTCTGGATCTTCTCGCTGATACACCCGGCGTTCGCAGTCCTCAGCAACATCTCGCTGGGCATGATGGGGGCGCTGATAATGATAATCCTCCTGCTCACGGTGCTTATACTGGGCGCCGAGGGCGAGGCTGTCAGGAGCAGGATAGAGAGGAGGGTGCTGGGAGTCCACAAGGCTGAGGTCAGCAGGATGGACACCGCCATAACCGCCTTCTCCGTGGGCAGCGAGTACATTAGGAGGAGGCCGCTGAGGGCCGCGCTGATGCTGATAACACTGCTCACGATGACCATAGCCATAACTTCATTCACCTCCCTCATGCCCGCCAGAGTGACGCTGCCAGTAGCCAGGCACGGCTACCACCCAGTATTTGATGAGATACTCATCAAGATGGGGCGTGGAGTGCCGCCCAACCTGCTGTCCGACGACCTGGTCAACGTGGTTAGGGTGATCGCGGGCCCAGGCTACGAGGTGCTGCCCAGGGCCTGGGTCTACCCGCCTGTCGATAGGGCGCTCATGGCCACCGCGTTCCGGGTGACGAGTGAGGCTGGCAAGAACGGCACAGTCTACGCGCTGCTTGGGATAACGCCGCGAGAGTACGAGCTGCTGTACGCCAAGCTGACCACGGGCCTAGGCATCAGGTTTGAGGACGCCAACCACGCGGTAATAACGAGGACGCTGGCCCAGAACTTGAGCGTCACGCTGGGCGACAAGATCTACGTAATGGGCCAGGAGTTCGTGGTGACGGGAATCATCGATGCCCCGGAGGTCGTCGACAAGATGATAGAGGCAGATGGCTACAACCCGATGCCCGCTGACCCGACGTTCTACCAGCTGTTGGCCAAGGACCTGGCCGTATCGTACCAGGCCGGCGCCGCGCCGCCTAACCTGGGCGTGTCGAGGACGATAATAATACCGTACCGCAGGGCACTCGAGCTTAATGGCTACGTGGCGTCGATATGCCTCCTGCCCAAGGAGGAGGTGGCGCTCGAGGACCTCTTCAACACCGTTAAGGAGCTGGCCTTCGCCCTCGACGTGACGACGTGGTTCTCCCAGGGCGGCGCGCCGTACGTCTCATCGACGTTCACTAGCCTGGCAGTGGGCGGCTGGGAGATGGTAATGGCGGTGCTGGTGATAGGCGCGCTGAACGTGGCGACGATGGTGCTGGGCAGCTTGAAGGAGAGGACGAGGGAGATCTACGTGTTCAGCGCCATCGGCCTCTCGCCGCTGGGCGTCACGGTGTTCTTCATCGCTGAGGTGCTCGTCTACGTCACGGTCGGCGTCGTGCTGGGCTACCTACTGGGCTACGGCGTCACCCAGCTGATGGTGTTCGCTGGCGCCCTGCCCTCGACGCACGTCTTCAACTTCGCCTCAGCCTTCACGATCATAGGCACGCTGACCATAATAGCGGCGTCCCTCGCCGCCGTCATCTACCCATCCTACGTGGCGGCTAGGATAATCACGCCGTCACTGGAGAGGAGGTGGAGGCCCGGCACTAAGCCGAGGGGCGATGAGTGGGAGATACCGCTGCCGATGAGCGTGCCCAGTGACACGGAGGCTAGGGGAGTGCTCTCCTACCTCTACGAGTACTACAGCGGCGCTGGCGCCGCCAAGGAGGGCGTGCACGTAGTCAGGGAGCTCAGCGAGCCCGACTACGAGGCGATGAGGCTCACGATGACGGTGGCCCTAGCCCCGGTGGAGGCTGGAGTGAACCAGCGGGTCGAGATAATGGCGATACTCGACAGGAGCATTAACAGGTACGTGTTCCTAGCCCACCTCAGGAGGCTGTCAGGCCCCAGCCGCACCTGGGTAGACTCGAACTACAGGTTCATAGACGACCTGAGGAAGCAGCTGCTGATGTGGAGCTCGCTGCCGTCACAGGAGAGGAAGAAGTACCTCAGAAGAGCTGGCGGGTGAAGTCCCTGAGCACCCCCACGAACCTGGTCAGCAGCTGGTAGTTTCTCCTAACCTTCGCGGCCATTCTGGGCAGTCCGTACATGAAGTGTAGCCTGACGTACCATGCCAGCCTCTCAGGCTCCTCGAGGTACCTGGCTATCATCCGCCTCATCAAGGGGCCCATCGCCGCGTGGGAGGCCGTCATGTAGACCTCCATGTACTCCGGAGAGATTAGCTCGGGGAACACCTCGATCATGTCAGGCGCCGCCCTCATCACCTCCCTCATCAGGCCCTCATCAGCCTTGACAGCCTCGAGGAGCTGGTTACTCGGCCTCAGGGGGCCGCACAGCTTCTCCAGGTACCTCAGCTCCCTCCAGGATCTCATCTTCAGCGTCTTCCTGAAGATGCCTTTAAGCTCGGCCTCGAAGGACTCCTCCAGCATCCTCCTCAGCACCTCGCTGGCCCTCTCCACGCCCCGCGCGACCTCGACTACCCCTATCATCTCCACCTTCCTGTCGAGGCTCATCTGCAGCCTCCTCTGGAGGATTGCTACAGTCAAGTAAGGATCGTCGGGCGGCCTAGCTATGAGGCACCTGCGGCTCTCCTCCACGGGCACCCCAAGCTCTCCCAGCGACCTCCTGACGACATCCCTCCACGACACTTTAAATTGAGGAATGGCACCTTAAACGGTTTCCCCGCCTCACTGCTGCTCTCCCTGCCTCTTCGCCGTGACTGAGTCGATGCTCCTGACGGCACACCCCATCTCATCCAGCTTGTCCAGCACATCGTCTATATCGACATCAGCTCCCTCGACGATCAGCCTGATGGTCTCAGTCCTGACGTCAACCTCCCTCACGACTATGTTCACGAGGCTAACCCCGTTGAGCTCACAGAGGCTCCTGGCCAGATCCGTGCTGTCCAGCTCGCGGGGCTTCAACACGTCGAACACCACCCTTACTACCGCCACCTTCATAACACCACCCCCATGAGGGCGGTTATAATGGCGAGCGAGACCCCCGCTAGGAGCATCGCCACACCATACTTCAACATGCCCCTGCGGGAGCCGCTGCCCAGGTAGCTGCCCAGGGCGAATAGAGCCGCTAAGCCTATCGCCACGCTAGCAGCTATCGCGTAGTCGTAGCCCAGCATGTCCACCAGGGGGTAGGCCAGGGGGATTGCTAGCATGAGAGCCCCCAGGGCGGGGGCAGCCGCATCTATTATGGCTATGAGGACTGCCGCCATCCGCTGGCTCTTGGCTATGACCGAGTTGCCCAGATCCTTGAACAGGCTCTTCTCCAGCTCGTGGAGGTCTCTCTCCCTCTCAGCCATCTCGGTCATTAGCGCCCCCACAAGCCCGGATAGCCCCATGGCCACGCTAGCCGCTATGCCAGCTCCGAAGACCGCGTGAGGGTCGCGGCCGCCCACCATGTAGTACCCGAGGGTGAACCCCATCATCGTCAGCACTCCGTCGAAGAAGTTCAGTGCGAAGTACCTCCTAGCTATCTTACTGAAGTCCGTGGCATCGAGGTAGTCCAGCAGTAGCCCCAGCCTCTCTCTCCACGATGAGTCCTCCGACATACCCCCTGCTTGAGAGATTGAAGCTTTGGAGATATTTAAGCTTGGCTAGGGTCTCTCAACCTCCATGAGCGGCCACCTGAGCGCCACCAGCTCCACCCGCGCATCAATGGCGTCCATGCAGAGGCTGAGGAAGTTGCCCGTCAGCGACAGCACTGGGTCGCCCAATAGCTCCCTGGGGCTCCTCCTGAAGTAGTTGTGGTGGAGGAGCGTGAGCCTGCGCATAGCCCTCTCATCCCCCCTCCTGAAGGAGGAGACTGCGCAGGAGAAGGCATCGCGCATAAGCTGGACGAGCTCCTCCCCCACCCTCCTCCCGTACTCTGCCGCGTACATGGCCAGCTGGGTGAGGGTATCGCCCATCCTCTCGAGGGTCTTGCCGTAGTAGAGTATGGGCAGGACCTCCAGCTGCTCATCTAAGCCGAGCTCGCCGGCCATGCCTGGATTACGGAAGCAGGTGGAGGCCTGGCGGACCAGCAGGAAGTAGAATTTATCGAGCTCGTCATCCCTCTCCACAATCGAGTAGAGCACCTCTCCGCAGCCCTTCGCCGCGTACTCGCCCAGGTCATCCAGTGAAGAGCGGACTAGCACCTCCATCCTATCCAGAATCCTGGGGAACTTGAGGTTCTGTGGGCTCAGCACTACCTCCAGCACCACGTAGTCCCTGCCCTCCTCCACGACCTCGACCCCGCTCAGCCTCTTAAGCGCCTTCCTGATAGCCCCGCTGGCACCCAGCTTACCCCTGGCCGCCACCTTGATCACGTCGTACCCAGCCTCGTAGAGGGCTATGATGCTCCTCTCAAGCTCCACCTCCGCGGCCTCAGAGACCTTGAGGAGGGCCTTAAGCCTCCCCGGCCACTCCTCCTCCCCCCTCGTCTTCACGATGAGGGAGCCGTCCGGCATCTCGTATATGTAGAGGAGGGACCCCTTGTCCACCCCCCTGGCGACCGCCCACCGCTTCGGCAGCGTCACAGAGAGGGTTGAGTAGCCAACTCTCTGGACTCTCCTCACGTATACCCTCAGGGGCCTCGCCACGTAATATATAGATAAGGTGGAGTATATATAGAGTATATTCAGCCAGTTTATCAATAGGCCCCCGCCACACTCTCACATGGGTTTTGCGGAGAAGCTCGAGAAAGCCCCTCTCGCCCTCAGCTTTGACGACGTGCTCCTGCTGCCCCAGTACTCTGACGTCAAGCTGGAGGAGGTGGACGTGTCTACGAGGATCACCAAGAGGCTCAGGCTCGAGATACCGATCATAAGCTCGCCCATGGATACGGTCACGGGCAGGGAGATGGCGCTGAGGCTGGCGGAGCTGGGCGGCCTGGGCGTGCTCCCCCGGAACATGAGGCTGGAGGAGGCCCTCTCAATAGTGGAGGAGGCTAAGGAGCGGCGGCTGCCCATAGCGGCTGCCGTGGGCCCGTTTGACGACGACAGGGTCGAGAAGCTGGTAGACGCGGGCGTCGACATGATAGTCATCGACACAGCTCACGGCCACAGTAGGAACGTGATCGAGGCAACTAGGAGGTTCAAGGACACAGGCGTGGACGTTATGGCGGGCAACGTAGTCACGGGGGATGGCGCGAGGGCTCTCATAGACGCTGGCGCAGATGCCCTCAGGGT
>Ga0190367_1001146_pt1 | contig 16127 bp, 21 predicted proteins | sample 4872181011_MG_FD_171838 | JGI IMG/M metagenome (GOLD analysis project Ga0190367, IMG submission 171838) | Hydrothermal vent microbial mat bacterial communities from Southern Trench, Guaymas Basin, Mexico - 4872-18-10-11_MG | ecosystem: Environmental > Aquatic > Marine > Hydrothermal vents >...
ATTCGGACAATATCACCATCACCAAAAGCTATTTTACATTTAGCATAGAACAATGTTAGTAACCACAAAATCTCAGAATTTCTGAGCGGCGCTTGGATGGTGATTGTGCGTTTCATCCTCCCTTTATAAATTATAGAGTTTTTAAGAAAAACTGTGTCAAAATGGCTAGCTAGAATATCTACCGACTGTTGCGAATATCTCCAAAAAGGCGGTGAGAAGCAATCACTAAAATTTAGAGTTGTATTCCTAAGAAAACTATCAATCAACTCAATTCTATTTTTCGCGAATGAGACATTAGAGAAATCCTCGTCACTATGAGAATAACCATGAACACAAAGATTTGCAGCGTTCTCTAGTTCTCTGAGATTCGACATAAATTCCTTATCTTTGCTTATATCTGCAACGTAGCCATGATTTAATATAACGAATAGATAGATCGTCGTGTTGAATTTGCTATACTTCTTTGCTATATACTTAGAAACTTCAACTCCATTCAACGGAGAAACGTCATGGATCTCTATTATGACGTTGCTAACCCTAACTTTAACCTGCCATAAATAAACTAAAATTAAAGAAACGACTATTAATAGGATAATACCTTGCTTGGCGGTAACAATTCTGAATCTCATAAATTTTATAGACCTTCATGCTTAAAGTTAACATGTCTTTTAAAGAAAGGGTTTGGGAGATTGTTAAGAAAGTGCCTAGAGGAAGGGTTACTACCTATAAGGAAATAGCAAAGGCTCTTGGAAATAAAAAAGCTTGCAGAGCTGTTGCACTGGCTTTGAAAATGAATCCTAAACCAATCGAGATACCATGCCATAGAGTAGTTAGATCGGATGGTAGTATCGGTGGGTACAGCCTAGGGGTTGATAAAAAAATAGAGTTATTAAAAGGTGAAGGGGTTAGCATCGAAAATGGCAAAGTTGATCTAAAAAAGTATTTCTTTAGCCTAAACGATTCTAAGAGCTAAAGTATATGCAGATATAACTAGATTAAGCACAGTCCATGCGCAAAGTGTATTGTTATAGATTTTAACGATTCTATCTGCCTCCGAATAAACATTGCTTATATAATCACCGTGGGGAAATCCTCCGATAATTGCTAGTATATGCTTATCCTTGTTTTCCTTGAAAAATCCGCACAAATCGATTTTCCCACCATTTTCCGAAAACACCAAAACAATTTCAGGATTTATTTCCTTTATGAGGTCGTTGAGACTACCATTCTTTATCTCAAGTAAAGGTTCCTTGGCGTTAGGAGGTACCCTGCCCTCCTTAAAAAGCTGCTCGAACAAGCCAATAAATCTGTCATAGTTTCTGGGCAATCTTGCATTGGGGTTTATGTAAACAACTTTGTTATGACGGGTATGCACATAAATTTTGAGTAAGCCTTCCCTACATAGCGGCATATCTAAAGCATTAAGCAAACAAATATGAATTATATCTGGTCTTCCTCTCCTGCGCCACCCCTTTAACCCTTTCATTACAGGGTGATGTTTGCTTGAATCAAGAATCATTTCCCAAGGCTTTTTACCCTTTCTCTTTGCAAGTTTCTTTATTAAAGGATAGTTCGCCAGTTTCCTAGGTACTAACTCAAGCTCGCTATCAGCTATAATTATTGAAAGCATTATGCATGTTAATTACTGCATCTACTATTAAAGATATTTCTGTTCGTTCAAATCCATTTTTATAGTATCTGATTGTTCCTTTATCACCATTGATCGTAACTTGAAATTTGGGCCAAGTATTTTTCATATAAAAGCCAATAACTTTTAGAGAGTCATTATTCCTCTTCAACATCTTCTTAAACTTATCATTTGTCTCCAGCCGTCTTCCTCTCAGAGTTTCGTATAGAAGACCATCAATGTTTTTGAACACAGCAAATTTTATCTCCGAGCCATATTTCCTTGCTAGTTTCAAAAGCGATTCAGAATCAAGGGAGATTGGGGATATTTCTCCAAAATGTCTACCTATCTTTTTTAAAATTCTGTAAAGTACGTAATCTTTACCCCTCTCAATAGCCAAAACTTTATGCTTCTTGTAAATTGAGGCCTTAATTGTTATCTCAATACTCTTATCCGCGAAATCCTTTAATCTTTTCAAAATATCGCTGGCAACCTCCTTGAACTCTCTGCTAATAATGTCCTTTATAGGTTCGCTGTAGATAATTTTGAACGATAGTTCATCCTTGGAATTGGAGATAATCTTTATTCTTAAGCCTTTCACTTTTATATCCCTTAACTTAGGGATTTTAGATATTTTGTATAGACTTACCGTTGCCATATCGATCACCATTAATCTTTGTATATACATCGTTATATAAATTTTACTGTTTAGACATGTATAAAAAACTAAAGAGAAACTATGTATCTAGCAAGTCTCCTGTCTAATCCACTCTAAAAATTCCTTTAAACCATCCTTTATCTCAAAGAAAACTATGCATGGCAAAGTATAGCTATGAATTTTTCTCACTTCTTTAATAACTCTATCTTTAAGCTCTTTTTTAGTCTTAACAATTAGTATTGTTTCGTTAGCTTCCTCAATCTTTCCCTTCCACCAGTAAATCGAGGTTATGTTAGGAAAGATGTTAATGCATGCTGCTAATTTTTCTTCAACTAACTTTCTCCCTATTTTCTTCGCCTCTTCCACATTACTGCAAGTTATATAGCAAAATGTTACGCTCATTGCAAAGACTTTGCAAAAGTCTTTGCTTCTTTAACTATAAGATTTACCCTTTCAGGATCTTTCTCCACGATACTTCCTGTAACTATTATTTTAGCACCAGCTTCTATCATCCGCTTAAAATGGCCAAGCTTTCTTATACCACCCCCTACAATTAGGGGGATGTCTATGTTGCTAGCAACAAATCTGACGAATTCCTTTGGAATAGGCTCAGCAATTCCAGATCCTCCTTCTAAATACGTAAATTTGAAGCCAAAGTATTGGGCTGCAAGGGAATAAAGCATAGCAATCTCTGGCTTTTTTCTAGGTATTAGATTTGCATTACCCACCCAACCAACAGCACCTCCAGGCTCCACAATTAAATAGGCTACTGATATCGTTTCTATACCTATTTCTTTAATGTAAGGAGCAGCTATTGCTTGAGCCTGAGTTATCCAATACGGGTTGTTAGAATTCAGGAGGCTCATAAAAAAGATAGCATCAGCGTATTTGCTAATAACATGCACATTTCCAGGAAACAGAACTACTGGTTTATCGGTTACCTCTTTAATAGCCTTTATAGTTTCATCGAGTAAAGATGGATATATACGTAAGGAACCTCCCACAAGAAACAAATCCGTATATTCTAAAATTTCAGCAGCTCTACCAACTTTTTCAGGCATTGTTCTTTCTGGATCAAACAACGCTGCATGAACAAATACCTCTTCACCAATTCGCTTCATAAGGTATTCGTAAACACTCATTTTTCAAGTTTATTTATAGGTAGCTTAAAAATCTTAAATAATTTAATTACCACTCGAAAGTTGCTTGTTCATTCTATAACACCAGTCTTTCTAGCGAGCTCTTCGGCAGCCTTTCTAGTTATGCCCTTATCGCCCAGAATTGTGTAACGTTTGGGTCTTATCTTATTAGCTATTGTTAATGCCTTTATTATATATTCATCCTCTATACCAAGCTCCCTTGCTGTTGTGGGAGCTCCTATTTTCTTTAGAGCATCTCTTATCCTTTGCCAAGGTAAACCGTGCAGGTATGCCATCATTATCGTACCTACACCACACTGCTCCCCATGAAGCGCTGGTTTTGGTGCTATTCTATCCAACGCGTGGCTAAACATATGCTCTGCACCGGAGCATGGTCTACTTGATCCTGCAATACTCATCGCCGTGCCTGAGCTGATTAAAGCTTCAACAACGATTTTTACGCTTTCCTTTAATTTCTTAGCAATCTCACTAGCGTTGTTTATTATTATTTTAGCACTCATCAATGCTAAAGCTGCGGCATAATCTCCGTAGTATTCGCCACGCAACTTATGCGCAAGTTCCCAATCCTTCACTGCGGTATAATTAGCAACCAAATCCCCGCAACCAGCCGCTGTGAATCTATAAGGGGCTTTGGAAATAACTTCCAAATCAGCTACTATAGCTATTGGAGCTGAAGCTTTTTTTGAAACGCCCTTGAATGAGGCATTTGGACTTGCTATACCATCATGAGACGCTGCCGTTGGTATGGATATGAAAGGAACATATGCTATATAACTGGCATACTTCGCCAAATCGATGTTTTTACCCCCACCAACCCCTACAACAAAATCTATCTTTTTCTTCTCTATATAGTCACCCAGTTCTTCTGCCTCATCTAAACTAGATCTCTCAGCAAGCTTAACCTCAACATCAAAATCGCTTTTCAAAAGCTGCTCTTCAACTTTCCTTCCAGCTATCTTCATAGTTTTTTTGCCTGAAACGATAATAGCTTTCTTGCCAAGCTGCAGTTTCTTGCATAAGTTAGAAACCTTCTCTATAGCGTTATCTCCTATCAATACTTTTCTCGGCAACTCTATCTTCTTAAGCATTTATTAGCAACCAAAAATTCTTTGATGATACAAAAAATGCTAATATTGACAACAACATTCCAGCTTTTATAAGTTTTTGAGCCCTCTCGGCATTTGCAAAGTTATAAATTGCATAGACAAACATAGTATATGAGGGTAGGAGAAGGAAAATTCCCAAAGATAATAAAATATCACTAACAAATAATGTTGGACTTAACAACATGGCAAGTATTAGCATTATTGCTGCCACTTTAGCTGCAAATCCTTTGCCAAATGTTATAGGAATTGTTTTCCTGCCTATACGCATATCACCCCTTATATCCTCGATATCCTTAATAACCTCTCTAGCAAATACGGCAAAGAAGGTTATTATCGCTATTAGCCAACCCGAAAATACGTTTTGTCCGAGTAATGCTCCAAATATGAACACAGAAGCCGTTAAATAGGAAATAATGATATTTCCCGCAATTCCGTTAATATTCTTAATTTTTGGGTAGAAAACCAGTATTATGGAGTTTATTGCTGCTAGCAACATACAGCTCTTAGGAAGCTCAAAGGATATGGCGATTCCTAAGATAAAAAGGAAGAAGGCGTACACTAAAGCTAACTCAGGTTTTAACTTGCCAGAGGGTATTGGCCTTTCTGGTTTGTTCATCCTGTCAATTTTTCTGTCGAAGTAATCGTCTATAGCGTTACCTCCTGCGGTTATCAAAGCTGCAACAATTCCAGCCAAAAGTATCTTATCAGCATATAGATAGGCATTATTAACGCTGATAAGCGCTCCAGTTACAACACCGAAGATAACCATGATACAGTTTATCGGCCTTGAAAGAGTTAAGAGATGATATATCCTTGTTCTTAAAGCTTCGAGTAAAGGTATCAGCATTAAAATGGCTAGATAAGCAGCTAGATCGACTAATTGCTCCAGCGCTTTTGCATTTGCCGTTATAAAATCAACGATTACATTTGACATCTTCTCGCATACTTCTCTATGTTAATACCCCTTACTCTCGCCATTTCAGCTAATGACTCTTTAATAATTAAAGGACTTCTTTTTAAATCTTTAATATTTTTCGAATTGGTAGCTAACATGCAAACCTTCATTTCAATAATAATTTTTCTAAAAAAATTATCTAAACATTTATCACCCTTCACACAGGCCTTCAAAAATGGTAAGGCTATACCTGCAATACTCGCACCCAATGCTAATGACTTGGCAACATCTAAACCTGTTCTAATACCTCCAGAAGCAATTATTGGTATATCTGTGCTATTAACAACCTCAAGCAAGCTCAATGCTGTTGGAATTCCCCAAGAGGCGAATACTCTTGCAATATCCGCATTTTTGGTATTCCTATAGCTCTCCACAATAGCAAAATTCGTACCACCTGCCCCTCCTATGTCAATAGCATCCACGAAGTTAAGTTTCTCAGCAACCTCTCCGCAAATCCCAAAACCGACCTCCTTTATTATCAAAGGAACCCTCAAATCCTTTTTAACCTCCTTCAGTAAGCTTAAAACGCCTTTTAGGTTTACCTCTTCTCCTTGAATTACCTCCTGCAAAATATTTAAATGAATGGCTAAAGCATTGGCTTCAACCATATTAACAACATCACATAACCTATCCCTATAGTTTTTAACCTGATTTATCCCAATGTTAGCTATTAAAAAGCAATCTTTTGCGACATCTCTTGCTATTCTGTATGTATCGATAACCTCCTTGTTCTCAAGCGCTGGTCTCATGCTACCGAGACCCATTGGTATATTATGCTTGCTTGCAAATCTTGCCAACCTCTCATTAATTTTTTTAGCTAAGGCATGGCCCCCTGTCATGCTGTTAATAAGGATGGGATAATCAAATTCCTCGCCAAGAAATTTCACATTCGTATCAATTTCATTTTCATCGATCTCTGGTAGTGCATAATGAACGAATTCTACATCCTCAAAACCTGTACTTTTAAATCCCTCAACACTTTTTTTTAGACAAATTAAAATATGATCCCTCTTCCTATCCTCAATGCTCATTTTGTATCACCAAGTTACTAGTGTTCCTACTCTTCTGCAACTGATCGCCAACCTTAAACTATTTCTCTTTAAACCATTTATTATTAAGCACTCGCAGCCAAGCCTATACCGTTTCAATCTCATTAGCTTCCCAAAAAAACTGCCAGTAACATCAAAGTAAGCATTGCTTGGCTTTCTGGGTTCATCTTGCCTGATAGATATCTCTCTTAAATTCACCTCCTTAAGTAGCTTAGCATCCTTGCATTTCTTAGGATCTTTATCGTACACACCGTCAACATCGCAACAAAAGATAAGCTTCTCCGCATCAAGCTTCTTTGCAAGAAAGCAAGATATGGTATCGCCGGATATTATTGAAAATCCTTGCTTAGTATCGAAAACAACATCGCCATAAAGCACGGGTACAATACCTTTAGCAAGCATATCCTCAATTATTTCTAGATTAAACTTTTTTATCTCTCCATTCTCAGAGATAAGCATAGCTGAAGTTTGCAACGAAATTGCTGAAATTTTTGCATTAATGAGATGCTCCACAATAATTCTATTCAACTTCTGCATGGCATTTTGTGTTTTTGCTATCAAAAGCCTTGATTCTTTATCATTTCTTCCTTTCGGATACCACTTACTTGCGTAGTAATGCCCAAAGGAGCCTCCACCATGCACAACAATTAACTCCTTCTCATTAGAATCCGCTATCTCTTTGCAGAGCCTATCTATAGCATTATATCGAGGCATAAGGGGCAGATGCTTATAGGTTATAACGCTACCCCCTAACTTCACAACTTTCAACTTTCACACCCTCTGTTACATTTGCTAGAAAAGATGAATATTTTAATTTTTTAATCTCCTCCAGAACATAATGCTCTCGCATTGGAGCATATGCTATTATGCATCCACCTCCTCCAGCACCTGTTAGCTTTGATCCCAAAGCACCCAGTTCCCTTGTAACATGAACTATTTCATTTAATTTAGGCGTACTTACGCCAAGAGATTCCAGCAAGCCATGATTTATATTCATTAAGTACCCAACTTCTTCATCACCACCGTATATCAAAGCTTTCCTGCCCTTTTCCACAACTTTACCAATTGCGTCAATGATGCTTTTAAATATCTCTGGATACTTGTTGCGAAGCATCCTTACTTTAGCAACAAGATCCTTCGTGCTTCTTTTTTCTTTGCTATTAATTACAATAAATCTTAGCTCCCTATCAATTCTCTTAAAGGAGTCGGGGGTTATGTAAAGTAAACCACCGTATGTTGCCATCAAGGTATCCATTTTACTCGCAGCTCCCTGCACCTCAACCTCAACTTCATGTCCAAGTTTGGACACTTCCTCCCTGCTCAATTCGTAACCAAGAAGTTTTGATAATGATACAATGGTAGCAACAGTAACTGCTGCGGAGCTAGCTAGACCTGCAGCCTCGGGCAAATCAGAATCGATTATCAGCGAAATTCCACAGGAATCATCTAAATAATTGAATATTTTCTCAACAGCCACCTCCACATACTTAAAGAAGGCATTCCTCCTATTTGAAATTAACGTTACCTCGTTATCGATTTTGATAACAGTATAATCGGAAAATCTTCCTTTACTTCTCACTACAACCCTATCATCTCCTCTCTTTTCTACAGAAACTCTACACCTTCTATTTATAGCCATTGAAATTGCTGGTTTACCGTAAACAATCGCATGCTCCCCAAAAATTTTAACATTACCTGGTGCAGAAGCAACTACCTTCATTAAAAAACTAAGGGCGGCTCCAGCATAATTTCTTTTATTTTCCATATGGAAAATAAATCGCATCATAACATATGGGCGACTTAAAATTATATTTGTTTAATTACTAACAAAGTTAAACATGATTCCTCACAATTGTGCTGTTGCTGGAGCCTTTTCACAAAAGAAAAATGTTGCTAGTTTGCTTTATTATTGCTTAATAGCATTACAGCATCGTGGTCAGGAATCTGCAGGGATTGCGGTAGTGAAAAATAATAAGATTAAGCGTAATGTAGGTATGGGTCTAACGTCATCTGTATTCTCGGAGGAAGACTTAAAAAACTTGAAGAGTTACGTCGGTATTGCTCATGCAAGATATTCAACAACTGGCTCTTCAAGCATATCGAATGCCCAACCAATTGTTGTTGGCGATGTTGCTTGTGCTCATAACGGAAACTTGGTAAATTATAAACAAATAGCAAAGAGCTTCGGAGATAAACTTAAAACAACAGCTGATTCCGAAGTAATAGCCTTGCTTTTCAAGGAATTTGTTGATAATTTTGGTTTAAAGGATGGTTTAAGGAAACTAATGAAAAGTGTTGTTGGCTCATATAGCGTGTGCATGCTGTATAATAATGCATTAATTGCTATGCGCGATCCCCTAGGCTTCAAACCCCTTAGTATAGGAGAGCTTGAGGATGGTTATGTAGTTGCGAGCGAAACATGCGCTTTGGATGCTGTCAATGCAAGATACCTACGCGATGTCGATGCTGGCGAGGTGATAAGAATTGACGGGAATGGTATCGAAACAATCTTAAAAATTAATTTAAAGAGAAAAGCATTCTGTATGTTTGAATATGTTTATTTTGCTAGACCTGATTCCAAAATTAATGGCAGAGAGGTTTATGGGGTTAGAAAAAGCTTAGGTAGGTTGCTCGCAAAGAATGATGATGTTAAAGCAGATATCGTAATCCCGGTACCTGACTCTGGCATATGCGCAGCAATTGGTTATGCCGAAGCCTCTGGTATCAAGTACGGGGAGGGTTTAATAAAAAATCGATACGTAGGAAGAACTTTTATAATGCCAAAGCAAAAGCTGAGGGAGAAAGGCGTAGATCTTAAGCTTGCACCAATAAAATCCGAAATTAAAGGCAAAAGGATCATCTTGGTCGATGATTCGATTGTTAGAGGAACAACCATTAGAAAGATTGTTAAATTACTTAAGGATGCTGGCGCTAAAGAGGTGCATGTTAGAATCAGTTGCCCTCCAATAACAAGTCCTTGCTTTTATGGCATAGATTTTCCAACAAAGCAAGAATTAATTGCTGCAAATAAGAGTGTAGAGGAAATTCGCAAGATTATTAAAGCTGATAGTCTAAAATATCAAACTATTGAAAATTTGGTTAAGGCTATTGGTATAAAGAAGGAAAATCTATGCTTGGCTTGCCTAACTGGAGAATATCCAACGGAATTGTATGATTATGAAAGGAATATTAACAAAAATTAACATAACTTAATTTAATGGAAGCAGAGATGATTTTGAAGAATTTAAAAAATTTTTCCAGCATCTTAATTTTATTCTTAGTATATTATATCTGTAGCTTAGTTTTAACTGCTAAATATCTCTGTGAGTGTCTTTCGTGTGATTATATTTGGTATGCTTTGTGCATTACTTTTGGATTTTTAGTACCATTAGCTATCATCTTCTTTGTTACAGCCGCCCAAAACAGCTCATTAAAACACTTCCTACCAGTTATCTATCTTGGGGGTATTACTTACAATCTTCATTTTGGAAGACTGTGGCTTTTGGGAAGTATTTTAATAGCTTTTATCATTTTAGATAGAGTAAATCTTTCCAAAGATAACGTAGCCAAATCGACAATTGCAATTCTCCTAGCAGTACTTGCTATAATGCTTTTTCCTTTTGTTACTTTCTCTAAAATTAGAGGAGACTCTATTCCTATTGCACTTCTTGCCGCATTAATTCTATATTTAATCAACAAGAAATTTTCTACCAGATCTCAGCATCCTTCATATTTATCACTCTTAGTCATTTCCATAGCTATTTTAGCACTTTTCAGAATTTTAGTAGAGGAGATTCTGATGCTATTATACTATTTGCTTGCACCTTTCATCAACACCTTCCTCTTTATTGTTCTTAATAAAGAAAGCAAACTTATCCCCTTAGAACTAGGTTATAAAGGAATTTTAAAAATTTTATGCATCTCAATAGCTTTTTATATTCCCTATGGAATTAGCTTTCTCATAGGGTTATTTATGGTAATGGCTTACTAAATTCAAAAATTTAGGATACTGTAGGCTATAATAGATAAGGAATTAGAGATATAAAAGCTTACGGGAGGTGATAATATGATAAAAAGAAACCCTAAAACATCTTGGGCTGAAAGCTATATGCCAATAATCGATGACGCAGCATATATTGATGAAACTGCCGTCGTTATAGGCAACGTGAAAATTGGCAGAAATGTTGTGGTTTTACCAAATGTTGTTATTAGAGCAGATGAAGGTATGCCAATAGAAATTGGGGAAAACACGAACATACAGGATGGCGTAGTAATTCATTGCTTAAAAAATGCAAGCGTAAAAATAGGTAGAAATGTTAGCATAGCCCACAGAGCAGTTATCCATGGTCCTACAGAAATTGGGGACAATACTTTTATAGGATTTAATACTGTAATCCTAAAAGCTAAAATTGGCAAAAATTGCTTTATTTCTCATAATGCAGTAGTTATAAATGTTGAAATACCTGACGGTAAATTTGTACCACCTTTAAGCCTGATAGATAGTGAAGAGAAGGTTGAGGATCTAAGAGATGTTACGGAAGCTGAGAAGGAATTTGCTAGGGATGTTATTGAAGTTAATCAAGAGTTAAGGAGGGGATATAGGGGTATGACATCAGGGTAGTCAAAAAGCTAGCCCCAGTCTTTGCTAATTATTCCTTTACAAAATTGCTTTTTTCTTTTATTTTCCTTTGCAAACTTAAGTTTTCTGAAAAATCTAACTCAATAATTTGCTAGTTTGTTATTCTCCTGCTGTTATATCCCCCATCTAAGAAATATTGTTCCAACATGGTCTTATTCTTTAAATCGAGGATGTCACCAACTTTTCATAAAACTTTTTCCAATTTTCCCTAATACCAAGTTCTGCAAAATATTTGAAAATATTTTCAATATCCCTCCTCAAGAGCTCGTGAGCTTGGGGATGATCAAGCGTCACGGCTTGTGCCCAATCAATAAGTACTGGCGTACCATTATAATTTAAAACATTGTATTCGCTTAGGTCCCCATGAACAAGTTCCGCTTCTGTGTACAATCTCTCTATATATTCTTTTATCTCGTTGAACATATTTCTTGCACTTTCGAGATCTTCAGGTGAGGATTCATGTAAAGTGGAAGCTGGTACCCAACCTTCACCGATAAATTCCATAACAAGCACGTTTTCTCTAAACTTTATAGGCTCGGGAACTCTAATGCCTGCCTCATAAGCTCTTTTTAAGTTTCTAAATTCCTTTTTAACCCAAAGATAGATAATTTTTCTCCTAGATTTTTTTATTCCAGGAAATCTCGGATCACCTAACAAATACTTCCACATGTTCCTAAATTCTGTTGTTTCGATTCTGTATACTTTAATCGCTAGATATCTTCCGTTTTTATCTTTTACCGCGAGAATATTGGCTTCTTTCCCAGAAGAAATTGTACCATGCAATTCTTCAATTAAACCTTTTTTTGAGAGATCGTAAAGAATCATTAGAGTTCGTTTGTCAAAGATTTCCGAATAAATTTTAAATTGATCAGCATCTTTTTCTCTTTTTTCCTCTTTAAGGGTTTTATCTATCTCCTCGTAGATATCCATCATAGAGTTAACAGGTTCTTTCTTTTAAGCCATTCCACCTCTGTGGAGGTATATCTGTAGACAACATCCGCCTTTTTATCTCCACTAACAGGCCAGGGCCTAACTATTAAGATATCTCCAATTTTTATCCACATCCTCTTAATGTGCTTTCCAGGAATTCTACAAACTCTTATTTTCCCATCCTCACATCTAGCCTTTAAATGGTAAGCACCTAACATTTCAATAACCTCTGCGAACATCTCCCCTTCGCTCTTATCTGGAGTTCTTGCTCTAACTTCAGTCTCCTCACCGAATTCTCCTGTATTTGGGACTTTTTCTTTCTTCATCATTTTTTTACTGACGAATATATACTTTCCTTTCTTTCGAATATTTTAACAGCTTCTACAATTTTTAATGAACGGATAGTTGCATCTCTATTTTAGTTTTTATATGAATATTGCACTTTACGACCATTTATGCCTTTACCGCACCTCTCTAAGACAGTGTACCTCTTTCTTAATCTAACCTTATCTATATTTTTTGCAGCAATTTTTATCTCTTTTAGCGTTTTCGGATCAACCAACTTTACAAAATTTTTCTGAAAGGATAGAATCTGATAAAGCTTTCCTTCGTATTCTACTATATCTCCTCTTTGCCATCTGGGTATCCTTACCGAAATTGTAACTCTATAAATATCCCTTCCGTTTTTCCTTGTAACCAATTTTGCGCTTTCCTTCTTTTTAAAAATATAATAGCTTGAAAGTTTATTAAGAAATTTTCTCGCATCCCCTCTACTTTGGAAGAAGACATCTATTCCTATAGGTTTTCTAAGTCTTTCGTATTGTAGTTTGCTCAGCAATCTCTTTTCGATCTCTTTTAAAATCTCTTTAGACGATCTTATTTGGACTTTAACGGCATAGGAACCTCCTCTGATTTTCATGCATATTCTGCAGCACTGTAGCTTAATTTTAGCCTTAACTATTTCCTCGCTCTCTAGCAGCATTGAATCGACTTTTTTTGAAACTAGAACTTTTAGAACCTTTAAATTAGGTTCTTCCTTTATTATTTCGTAGGATTTCAAGGATCCAAGCACAATTTCTTCTAGAGACTTCTTTATGGCATCCTCCAGGCTAATATTCGGATTTTCAACAAACTTTCCGCAAAATTTGCATATAGCTATATTAATAACATGCTTCTTAAGAAATCTCTCTTGTGTTAGCAAGCACTCCTCACAAAGTCCATTTACAGTTTTTTCAACGGTTTTTCCACATTTTACGCAGAATTTCATAGCTTTACTACTTGCACGTGGGGAATGTCCTTTATCCTTATCACAGCTTCAGGGTGAATTAAACCCATGCTCTCCAGCACTTTCACAGCCTTTTCGCCAACAGCGTTTATTATTGTAGCCTCCTTAATAATCTTCTTCAATTTAACTTCATCGCAATTTTCTCCAGCATAAAAAGATCCTATCTTGAGTAGTTTTTCCCCTTCTCTGAACTCTCTTCCCAGCAATTCTTTATCGCAAACAGCTAACAAAACGTGATCTGCAGTTTTAAAGATTTTTATTGAAAACATAATTATACTTCTGGGACAGTTCTCCTGGCACCGCATGCCATACATTTAATTATAAGAACTCCTTTCTCTTTAATTAACACAGTATCCGGCTTTCCGCATTCTGGGCAAATGACGTATTCATTAATGTACTTGCTCAATTTCTCATTCAAAACAAACTTGGAAAATCTTCCAGTAAATATTACTCTTTTATCCTCAAAAATACCGTACGTCCCCAATTCCTTGAGAAGAAATTTATAGATGTCTTTCGGGTTTCTGCCAAGTTTCTTTGCTATTTCCCTTAAATTATATATAACGGTCTTGCTCCCTTCAATAGTGCAATCTATTTTTGGATATTCAAATCTAACATCTCCCTTAACTTTTTCAGGCAAATTTTTTATTGCACGGTTAAGCAGTTCCTCATATGTATAGTTAAACATGTAACTTATCACACCTTTTAAATATAAATTGGTTTCGATAAAGAATTTTATGAGGGCTGAGGAACTTGAAAAATATAGAAAAGCGGGTCTAATCGCTGCGGAAATTAAAAAACTGGCGCTTGAAATTGTAAAACCTGGAATAAAAATTTGCGATGCTGTGGAAAGATTGGAAAACGAAATTTTAAAAAAAGGGGCTAAACTAGCTTTTCCCCTGAATCTATCTCTAAATGATATTGCAGCACACGACACAGCAGACCTGAATGATACACGCATTATCAATGAAGATGTCATCAAGGTTGATATTGGTGTACATATCGATGGTTACATTGCGGATACTGCAATTACGATCTGCTTTAACGATGAGTACAAGGAATTGAAAGAAATTTGCGATATCGCTTTGCAGAAAGCCTTAAGCAAAGTTAAAGCAGGAGTTGCGGTATCGGAAATTGGAGCCGAAATTGAGGACACAATAAAATCTATCGGTTATAAACCAATAGAAAATCTTTCCGGACACGGCCTGGATAGATATAATCTGCATACGGGTCTAACAATTCCAAATGTCACTGAAGGAGGAGACATACTTAGAGAAGGACAAGTTATTGCTATCGAACCTTTTGCAACAAACGGCAAGGGAAGGGTTACTGATACCAGCGAAGCGAGAATCTTTCAATATTCAAAGGATATCCCTACAAGGCTTAGAGAAGCGAGAGAGATACTGAGAGCTGCAAGAGACGAGTATAAAACATTACCTTTTGCAGCGAGATGGTTTAAGAATAAGTTTAGCGCTTTTAAAATAAAATATGCTATAAATCAGCTCCTATTAGCAGGTGCGATATTTAAATACCCAGTTTTAAGAGAGGAGGATGGTGGTGTTGTGGTTCAAGCTGAACACACAGTTATTGTTAAAAAAGATGGTTGTGAGATCATAACTTAAATGAATTTGCTAAAAGTTGTCAAGAAGGCAGCGCTAGCAGCGAAGGATGCTTTGAAGGATAAAATTGGTAAAGGTAGGATTGTGGGTAACGGCGCTTTGAGTGACGAAACTTACGACATAGATTTGCTCGTAGAGGATGCCGCGATTAACGAACTTAAGTCATTAAGCGCAATAATAATTTCCGAAGAAAAAGGAATTTTAGAACTAGCGGATAACCCAGAGTTTCTGATTATTATGGATCCCCTAGACGGTAGCAAGAATGTTGCTAGGAATCTTCCTATAGCCTCATTTTCGATAGCAATCTACAATTTTAGCGAGAGTTTTAATTTAGACAAAGCCCTACTCGCTTACGTCTACGATTTTCTGAGAAATTGCGAGTACTATTCAATTAATGGTAAATCCTATAAGGATGCTCATAAAATAAAATGTTCCAACACATCTACACTAGACAAAGCAACTATTTCATGTTACTATCCATTTATTTCCTGCAAAAGCAGAAGATGCTTGGGTAGCGTCGCCCTGGAACTGTGTTTGGTAGCGGATGGCACACTTGATGGTTTAATTTGCTGCGAAAATAAGCTGAGAATAGTGGATTTCGCGGCTGGATACAAAATTTTGAAGAATGCTGGCGGTGTAGTTAGGGTTAGAACAAATAATAACAAACCGATAGATCCCTTCAATCTATCGCAGAGATACAATATAATTGCAACAAATCCTAAAATTTCGAATGAAATTGCTGCAGAGGTATCCAAATTTTACAACTCAAGAACGTTTTTATAGTTCTACCTTCATTAAACACTTATGGAATTTGAAAAAAGGGTTTTTGAAAAACTTTTTCCTAACCTCTTTAAAGAAATAGAAGAGAAAGTTAGCTGCATTTCTATTGATTGTGTAAGATCCAACGTCGAGGAAGCTGAAAAGTGCTTGGAGGAACCTACAGTAATAGACTATTTGAGAAGATGTGAAAGCGTTAAGGAAGCTAAAGAAGTAATTGAGTATCTGGAGGAAAAAGGTGAAATTTCAAAGGAATATGCCAATAGATTAAGAAAGCAATTGCTTTTCTTTGGATTAGAAAGCTTTGGAAGGAAAAAGAAGTGAA
>Ga0190367_1001147_pt1 | contig 16123 bp, 17 predicted proteins | sample 4872181011_MG_FD_171838 | JGI IMG/M metagenome (GOLD analysis project Ga0190367, IMG submission 171838) | Hydrothermal vent microbial mat bacterial communities from Southern Trench, Guaymas Basin, Mexico - 4872-18-10-11_MG | ecosystem: Environmental > Aquatic > Marine > Hydrothermal vents >...
GAAACGAAATGACCGGAAATTTGGAGATGCGGGTGAATAGCTTGTCCATCCCAGATTTAGATAGAGAAATAAAACTTCTGTTAGAAGAGTTGGAAGGTGGTTGAAACGTCTAAGTCCAAGTCCAAGAAAGAGGTGAGTGGTGAGGAGATAGTCATTAAGACGATAGAGGAACTCCCAGGAGTAGGTCCAGCAATAGCTGCTAAGCTTAAAGAGGCAGGATATGGGGAGTTGGAAGCAATAGCAGTGGCGTCTCCAACGGAATTGAGTACAGCGGCAGATATTCCAGAATCCACAGCAGCCAAAATAGTGAAAAGTGCTAGGGAAGCACTGAAGATGGACTTCGAAACAGCAGACAAAATACTAGAGAGGAGAAAGGCCATAGGGAGAATAACTACAGGCAGCAAATCACTAGATCAACTTTTGGGTGGAGGAGTAGAGACTCAGGCCATAACGGAGGTATACGGAGAATTTGGGAGTGGAAAAACTCAACTGGCACATCAATTAGCCATAAACGTACAGCTTCCAAGGAATAAGGGAGGATTAGAAGGCAAAGCAATATACATAGATACTGAGGCCACATTCAGGCCCGAGAGGATACATCAAATAGCGTCCTCCATGGGTCTAGATCCAAAGGAAGTATTGAGCAACATATTCCATGCTAGGGCACACACAACCTATCACCAGATGCTACTGGCTGAAAAAGCCGAGGAATTGGTTAGAAGAGAGGAAGTGAAACTAATAGTCATAGACAGCTTGACCACACACTTCAGGAGTGAGTTCGTCGGTAGGGGAATGCTGGCAGAAAGACAACAAAAGCTGAACAAACACCTTCATACTCTTCAGACACTAGCTGATAAGTATAACTTGGCGGTATTGGTCACTAATCAGGTAATGGCCAGACCAGACATGTTCTTCGGAGATCCAACGGCACCAGTCGGAGGACACGTACTGGCCCATCAAGCCACAGCCATAATATATCTCAGGAAGAGCAAGGGAGGAAGGAGGATAGCCAGACTCGTTGACAGTCCCTATTTGCCAGAAGGAGAGGCTATGTTCAGAATAACTGAGAAAGGGATAACGGATTGATTCCCAAATTACTAGTAACAGACTTAGATGGAACTATAACAGACAAGAGCAGGAGGCTCAACCTAAAATCAGTTGAACTACTCCGGAAAATAGAAGAAGCGGGAGTGAAGGTAGTCATAGCCACGGGAAATCACCTCTATTTCGCCGAAGCAGCGGCAGTACTAATAGGGGCTACTGGAGGAATAATAGCGGAGGACGGAGGTGTTGTGAGAATAAACGATGAAGTGTTCTGGCTAGGAGACAAAACCGAGATGGTGAATTTACTGTCGGAATTCGAGGCCAAGACTGGAATAAAGGTCCCGTTGACACCATCTAATCCAGTGAGGAGAACCGGAATAGTCCTTTGGAAGACACTTTCTGAAGATCAATTAATGGAGATAAGAGAGTTCTTCTCAGCCAGAGGATATGTAGTCGTGGATTCTGGATTCGCCTACCACATAAGACAAAGGAACGTCAACAAGGGGAATGCCTTGAATTTCCTCTTGAAAAAGATGAAAATATCTCCAGAGGAAGTGATAGCGATAGGAGATGGAGAAAATGATTATGAGATGCTTAAATTAGCAGGAAAGAGTTATGCCGTAGGAAATCCTCCGAAGAGAATTAGGGAAGCCTCTGATGTGGTTATTTCGGGAGTAAACGGGAGTGTTAAAGCACTAGAAGAAATTCTTCGCCTAATATCCTCTAAGGGGTAGGGGAAATGTATGTGTGTATAAAATGCGGTAGGAAATATCCAAAGGGCTCCAAGGCCATAATAAATGGATGTGAGTGCGGAAGTAGGTTTTTCTCGTACGAGAAGAATGAAGTTCCAAGAGAAGTAATCGATTTGACAGAATTGACTCCTAATGACAGAGAAAAAAGAAAAGAGGAACTAGAAGAGATAATAGCAGAGTTAATGAGGGAGTTCGGACTCAGGGAAGGGGAAACCTTCGACATAGAGACTATCAGAGTGAGAGGGAAAGGCATATATGAGGTAGACATACAGAAACTTCTCTCGAGGGAGCCCATAATAGTGGCCGGGACTAGGGGAATATACAGAATAGACCTAGTCTCGTTGTTCAGATCCCTCGGGGGGAGAAGCAATGAAAAAAAGTAGTATCATGGCATTGATGTTTTTGATTCTCCTAGCTTCGACTTTCCAGATGCCGGCCGCTTCTAGGGACGTATACGTTGAAGTTGAAGACGACACCTACAAGATAGGATACGGAGTAGTGGTGGTCACGAAGAACATATCCGACAGAGTGATGAGTGGGAGAATAGAGTACTACATCTATTGGATAGATCCAGAAACTAACCAAAGAGTGAGAGTATACGAAAAAGCAGACTATGTTCCTGGACTTAATCCTGGAGAAAGCGAGAGGTTTATATGGGATCAGAAGGACAACCAGGGTAGGCAAGTCAAACCCGGAAGATACGAGGTTACAGTTAGATTTTCTGGGGAGGAATGGGGAGATTGGTTTGAAATAATAGGCCCATATGCTGAGATAACGTGGTTTTCACCGCCAGCACTTCTATATATTGGCAGAACTAATGAAATGAGGGTGAAAGTAAAGAATTACACATATGGATGGGAAAACGAGATTCTGAGATTAGACCTCACGATTACTCTAGGAGGATACCAGTCTAGAATAGCTAGCATACCCTTAAGTTTCACTTCCTTCTTGGAGGAGAAGGAATACACCATACCAATTCCAGTACCTTCTGGGATCACACCAGGGACAGCAAGACTTCTTCTCGAGTTGTATTGGGAAAGGTTCGACGAGAAAATAGTATTCGATAGCAAATCATTCTACTCGAATGTGGCATCTCCACCCAGTGTGGAAATGGAGATAACGAAACCAGACACTGCCTTCTTAGGAGATCAGGTGAAATTCGAGGTGTTACTAAGAAATACCGGAACTGAGCAGGTACAGGCGACATTAAAGGTTATAGCCGAGGGTTTCCTACCCGAAGAATTAGAGAAAGCTGTGGAAATATCTCCAGGAACAGAGATGGTGGAGATACTTTTAGTTCCACAGGAGGTCGGAGATAAGAAGGTCAAATTTGAATTGTACCTAGATGGGAGCAAATTAGAAGAAAAGGAGGAAACTACCACAGTATACGAAAAAGAAAGCGAGATCGAACTCTTAGGGTTTGAAATACCACAAAATATTTCTCTAAATTCTCAGTTCGAAGTTAAAGTTAAACTCAGGAATTCAGGAGATAGAGAAGAATCCGTTAGAGTAAAGATAGTGGCAGATTGGGCAGACGGAAACAAGGAGATATCCACGGTGATTCCAGCAGGAGGAGAGAAGGAGATCTCCTTTACATTAGTTCCAACGAAGAAAGGCTCGAAGGAGATAGCCCTTGAAATATACAGAGGATCTAGCAAAATATTAGGAGATAGCAGGAAGATAGAGATAATTACAGGAAAACCGAAAGTAGTACTAGAGAAAAGAGTTAGTAAGCCCATAGTGAAGACAGGAGAAGTCATAGAGGTCACAGTGGAATTCAGAAATGAGGGAAGTGGAATAGCCAAGAACTTGGTAATCACGGACAAGCCTCCAGCTAGAGCCACTATAGTTGGAGGAGATCTCACTTGGACTGGAGATCTAGCACCAGGAGAAACCGGGACCCTGAGATACTCGATACAGTTTAGCTATTCTGGAGTTTATTCGTTGACACCAGCAGAAGCGAAATACGAAGATGAGGAAGGAAATGAAGAGAAGACAATCTCTAATTCTGTTTCAGTGGAGGTAAAGGAGAAAGAAGGGGAGAAAGGCAAGGGAATACCAGGGTTTACGTATCATCAAACGGTACTCGTTCTCCTCGTGATGGTGATGATGCTATGGAGGAGGCTAAGAGGCTAAGCGGAGTTGGTAAGTCAGTAATAAGAGAACTATTTGATCTGGCGCAGGGAAAGGGAAACGTGATAAACTTGGGGATAGGAGAACCGGACTTCGATACGCCAGAGAATATAAAAGAGGCGGCCATTAGAGCACTCAGAGAGAACAAAACCCATTACACACCAAATCCTGGGATAATAGAGCTAAGAGAGGCCATATGTGAGAAATACTCCTCAGAATATGGTCTGGACTATGATCCGGACGAAGTCGTAGTTACAGTGGGCGCTTGTGAGGCAATGTATGATGTGATCCAAGCTTACGTGAACCCGGGAGACGAGGTGATTATCCCTGATCCAGGATTCGCTTATTATTCAGCCTACGTTAAGCTGGCTCAGGGAGTTCCAGTAAGGGCAAAGTGTTTCGAGGAAGACGAATTTGTACTCAAACCAGAGCAGGTTCAAGAGAAGATAACAGACAAGACTAAGATGATATTAATAAATTCACCGAGTAATCCGACAGGAGCCGTAATGGGGAAGAAGGAAATAAGAGGAATAGTTGAACTGGCAGAAGACAACGAAATAATACTGGTATCGGACGAAGTCTATGAAAAGATAGTGTATGATGCCACGCACTATTGTGCAGCACAGTTCAGTCACGACGGTGGGGTGATAGTAGTAAATAGCTTCTCTAAGACATATGCGATGACTGGTTGGAGAGTGGGCTACGCCATAGGCAGGAGGGACTTAATATCCCCAGTAGCACTAGTCCACCAATACTCTGTGGCTAACGCGAATTCGATAGCTCAGTATGCAGCACTGGAAGCACTTAGGGGCCCACAAGACTTCGTGAGAGAAGTAGTAAGAGAATACAAGAAAAGAAGAGACATACTAATAAGAGAACTTAGAAAACATGGAATAAAGTCGAATAAGCCTGAAGGAGCTTTCTATCTCTTTCCCAACATAGGTGAAGATTCCAGAGAGTTCAGCAGAAAAGCCATAAACGCTGGAGTGGCAGTGGTTCCTGGAGAGGAGTTCGGTGAGGTCGGGAAAAATAATATAAGGATATCATATGCAACTTCAGTGGATAATTTGATTAAAGGGGCAGAGATACTAGGTAAAGTTTATAGGGAAGGCACGTAATTCTCGAAGGAAACAGAGGTGAGGGCTTGTACGCCAGAAAAGTTAGAGTAGAAATAATTTCTCTAACCAGAACCCTAGACTTGGATCCAAAGGGGGCAGAGATAATAATCAGGAATCACTTGATGAAACAAAGAGAGGTGAAGAGAGGAGACGTAATAGAAGTAGGGGACATGTATTTTGCAAAGGTATTGGAAATCAGGCCCTCACCTGCCAAAATAGGCAAAATGACTGAGGTAGAGGTAGTGCTTCATCAAGACGTCTTGAGGTTGAGACAGGCCTATACGTCTTTCAGATCATCCGAAGAATTGATATGGCCGAAAGAAGTAAAAGAAATGGTCCTATATGAAATAAAGCTGTTAAAACATAGTAAGTACTCAAGATTGATCGGAGAATTTGGAAGAAGAGGAATACTTCTGTATGGAAGACCAGGAACAGGAAAAAGCGAAGGACCAGTAATACTAGCTAGAGAGGAAGGTGTGGACACAAAGGAAATATTCTGCACGGATTTACAGGGAGTATATGCTGGAGAAGGAGCCAAACTCATAGAAATGCACTTCGAAGAACTAACTAGAACTAAGAGACCAACACTCCTAATGCTGGAGGAGATAGAAGCTTTAGCACTTCCTTCGTTCTCCTATGGACTGAGAGGAGATGCAATAGAGTTAAGAAATGCAATAATATCTGGATTGGACAGATTGGCAAAGAGCAAAGCCCCGGTACTTCCAATAGCGACTACCAATAATGTAGAGGTAGTTGACCCAGCAGTATTATCCAGATTCCCGAAGAGAATAAACGTAGACGTCAGGGGAGAGAGACTCATGTCTAAAGTGATAGACGTGTACTCTAAGAGGGCCGAGAAGATAATAGAAGTCAACATAGACAAGTCCAGTGTCATACCATTGGTGAGTGATCTCTCCCCTAGGGACGTGAAGAACCTGTTCAAAATAGCAGTGGAAAAGGCAATAATAGAAGGAAAAAAAGTGTTAGGGACAGAGGACCTACTCAAAGCATACAAGATGCTTTACGGCACGATAGAGGAAACGTCTAGGTACCATTACTGAACAGCACCTTGTTAAATGCCTCCAAGTCCACGAATCCGTGCCCACTTACGTTGAAAACTATAACCCATTCTTCGTCCTTTTCTTTTGCCTCTATAGCCTTGTCTATTGCAGCTTTTATTGAATAACTAGACTCTGGGGCAGGGACGAAACCTTCCTTAGATACAAATAGTTTAGCTGCCTCGAACACTTCTTTCTCATCAGTTTCGTATGCCACAGCTTCTACTATCCCGTGTTTCCTAAGAAGACTTATTATGGGCGCAGCTGCGTGATATCTAAGTCCCTCAGCGTAGATCGTAGGCATTTCCACATCGTGTCCCAAGGTATACATCTTTAGGAGAGGAGTGAATCCAGCAGCATCCCCGAAATCGTATTTGTACTCCCCTTTCACCAAGTTCGGGGCAGCCATCGATTGAGCTGCTATGAATCTCGTATCCCACTCACCCTTTAACCTCTTCCTTATTGCAGGAATGGCAAATCCACCGAAATTACTGCCTCCGCCAAGACAACTTATCATGAAGTCTGGAACTTCCTCTATTTCCTCCAATTGTCGGAGCACCTCTAATCCTATTACTGTCTGATGCAGTAGCACGTGATTTAGAACACTTCCTAGGCAATAAACAGCGTCCTCGTTCTTCAAAGCATCCTCTATCCCCTCAGATACAGCAATACCTAGGGATCCAGGATGGTTTGGATCCTTCTTCAGAAGTTTCCTCCCGAATTCCGTCCTATCGCTAGGAGAGGGAAGACACTCTGCTCCATAAAGCTTCATCAATGTTCTTCTACCCGGTTTCCAATTGTATGCAAACCTCACCATGTATACAGTAGCTTCTAGGCCCATCAAGCTCGCTCCTAGAGACAAAGCCGAGCCCCATTGCCCAGCGCCAGTCTCGGTAGTCAACCTAGAATATCCCTCTTCAGCAGCATAATAAGCTTGTGCTATGGCTGTATTGACTTTGTGGCTACCTGTAGGGCTCAGATCCTCCCTCTTGTAGTACAACCTAGCCGGAGTTTTCAGGAACTTCTCTAGCCTTCTCGCCCTTACTAGTGGCCTAGGTCGGTATATGTGCATGTACATCTCAAGCACTTCGTCTGGAATCCTTATCCATCTCCTCTTAGAGAACTCCTGTTTCAGAGCAGTTTTCAAGAATATCTTAGGGAGGAGATCTATCCTAGATTCTTCTCCCTCTGGATCTCTAGGCTCAGGCAAAGGTTCTGGTAGATCTGGCAGTATATTATACCACTTTTTGGGCATTTCCTCCGGAGCTAGGTAAACCACGTCGGACATTTCATCCCCACTGGGACTTCTCGCATCGTATTAAACTTCTGTTCTATTCAAACTAAACAATAAAATGGAGTGTGAGGGAAATTTATAAACTTTGGCTCAATTCCCTCGGGGAAAAGTTTGTCTGCGAGGGATGCAGTTTTCGGAGAGCCTGGCAAGATAGCTCTCCTCTTAGGAAACGAAGCAATAGCAAGGGGAGCTTTAGAGTCAGGAATAGGAGTCGCCACGGCGTATCCAGGAACTCCTTCATCTGAAGTGGCCGACACGTTATCGTATGCATCTAGGCACATGAAACTCTACATGGAATACTCCACAAACGAAAAAGTTGCTTTAGAGGTGGCAATGTCTGCATCACTCTCGGGGATAAGATCTATCTGCTCTATGAAGCACGTTGGGCTGAATGTAGCCTCAGACTCCTTCTTCTCATTAGCTTACGTTGGGACAAAGGCAGGAATAGTGGTCATGGTGGCAGACGACCCCAATTGTTACAGTTCCCAAAACGAACAAGACAGTAGGATCTACGCTCTACATGCGGGAGTACCCTGTCTCGAACCTTCCGATCCACAAGAGGCAAAGGACATGACTATAGAGGCTTTTCAAATATCTGAGAAATTGGAAATTCCGGTTATGTTGAGGACCACTACTAGAGTCAGCCACGTTAGGGGAAACGTTCTCCTAGGAGAAATCATCGAAAGAGAGCCAATTGGAAGTTTTGAAAAGAATCCAGAGCTAGTACTGGTACCAGCGAATGCGAGGAAGTGGCATAAAGTACTGTTGGAAAAAATAGAAGAGGCAAAGAAATTCTCCGATAGGACGAAACTCAATAGAATTGAAGGAAATGGTGGAGAAATAGGAATAATATCCTCGGGATCAGCGTATAATTACGCGAGAGAGGCATGTGAGATAGCAGGAGTTGAAGCAGATTTCCTGAAGCTGGGTTTCACACATCCCGTCCCACAGAGAAAAATCAAAGACTTCCTGAAAGACCACGAGAAAGTACTAGTCGTTGAGGAAGTAGATCCCTATTTGGAAAGAGCGACGAAGGAGATAGCCCACTCTTTTGGGGTAGAAACCGAGATAAATGGAAAGAACCTGCTTCCGAGCTATGGCGAATTAAGCGTGGATCTCGTGGTTAGGGGAATTAAAGAGATGACCGGGAAGGGATCCGATTACATTTTACTAGTCGAAGACAGAGACAGAAGACTAGAAAGCCATTCAGATAAGCTCGTTTCTAGGCCCCCCACTCTCTGCCCCGGATGCGCTCACAGAGCTATGTATGTGGCACTCAAGGAGGTATTGGGAGACAGTGCAATATACTCAGGAGACATAGGCTGCTATACCTTGGGATATTTGCCTCCCCTCAGAGGAATGGACACGTGCTTTGACATGGGAGCAAGCATAGGGTTTGCCTCTGGTTTATCGAAGTTCGTCGAGACTCCAGTTGTAGCCGTAATAGGGGACTCAACTTTTTTCCATGCGGGATTACCAGCCCTAGTGAATTTAGGATATAATAAATCCAAGGTCATAGTCGTAGTAATGGACAATTCGATCACTGCTATGACAGGCCATCAGCCAGATCCATTAACCGGTTTGACCGGGAAGGGGGAGGAAGTAGAACCCATAGACCCAGAGAAAGTAGCCAAAGCATGCGGAATAGAATTCGTTAGAGTAGTGGATCCATACGATTTAGAATCTACTAAGAGAGTCCTCGAAGAAGCATTGGAACACAATGGCCCATCTGTGATAATAGCGAAGAGACCATGTGCTTTGTTAGAGTCTAGGAGAAGAGAGAAAGTAGAGAAGTATAGGGTATTAGAAGACAAATGCAGGGCTTGTAGAGTTTGTGTGATCAAACTAGGATGTCCAGCTATAACATTCAAAGAGAAGGCCAAAATAGTTGAGGATCTCTGTACTGGGTGTGGAGTTTGCGAGCAAATTTGCCCGTTCAACGCCATAGTGAGGTGGAAGGAGAATGAAGAAGGTGACTAACGTTCTAATTTCAGGAGTTGGAGGACAGGGAGTTCTACTCTCTTCCAGAGTAATAGGAATTTCCGCAATCAAATCTGGACTGGAAGTTAAGATAAGCGAGATACACGGATTGGCACAGAGGGGAGGTAGCGTGGACTCACACGTGAGATTTGGAAAGGGAGTACATTCTGGAATAATTCCCAAATGCAAAGCAGATTATCTACTAGCATTTGAACCAGTAGAAGGGCTGAGGAGAGCCAATTACTTATCCACCGATGGAATAGCAATAGTGAACGAAGAACCAGTTCATCCCGTGAGCGTGTCTTTGGGCTCTGAGAGTTATCCAGAAATAGACGAGGTACTGTCTTCCATCAGGGAGTTTTGTTCCAAGCTGGTATCCCTTAATGCTACTAGCAAGTGCAGAGAATTGGCAGAGAAGTACTCCTCTGGAATAATCCCTGTGAACACATATCTGCTTGGAGTACTTGCATCACAGAATTTCCCAATAGAGGAAAGGGTAATACGGGAGACAATATCCGAAATAATCCCAGAGAAAGCCGTAAAAATGAACTTGGAGGCATTCGACTTAGGGGTAAAGGACGGCAAGTCTTTCTCCGACTTTTAGATCCAAGGAGTCACATCTACTCTCTATGACGGAATCACACGGTTCGCTTGGAGAAACTACTCTCCAAGGCCGAATTCCTCTCCTTATTTCCACCACATTCATATCCAGAAGGAAGAAGAGATCTATGGGGAATCTCATGAAGAAAGTGTGTACTGAGTTGACTCTCCTACCCCGCCTATTGAAGCGAATTAGAAGGCAACCTTTGAAGTCCTTCTTGAACATCAGACCAATTAGCTTTTCAAGAAAAGAAGAGGCAATTCTGACCTCGCAAATTGGACAATTCCTCGAAAGGCTAAATAAAATGGGATTCAGGGGTCCCTGTCCCATCTCGGAGGACCCCACCATCTCTCCCAACCTGGCCCTCTCTCTTCCCAGTACCTGTATTTAGACGCCTTACACTTGGAGTACTCTGAATAGGGCCACTTGACTTTAACTATCTTACCATAGCAGTTGACGTATACCTTAGCGGTTCCTTTACCATAGACCCAGTTGTTCTTCTCTCCAGGGCAATGCGAACTAGTCTTCAGATAGGACGGACCACTCGCTACCACTATCCATCCCAGCATCCTATTGTTTTCCTTCCATGTCTTGACGTATAGGGAACTGAATCCCAAGAGTCTCTGCTCCTTGTTCGTCTTGAGGTATTCTTTAGCTATGTCCCTAGCCTCTGATGCCGAGATGCATGTACCGTTGGTAGGGTCTATTGCCATCGCCATTGAGGGGAGCAGGACCACGAGCAAGGGGATTACTAGGTGACACCTCTTCATGGACATTCCTCCCGAGACCCTTGTTACGCAACATTATATATGTATTTCCTATGCAATACCATAATGATACATTAGGAGATTTCAGCTAGAACTCGCTCGAATATCTCCAAACCATTTTCTGCAGTTTCTTCGTCTATTACTAGAGGCGGAGCAAATCTAATTGAGGATATTCCTGCTGGAAGTAGTATTAGACCCTCTTTCAACGAGTTCAGTATGACTTCTTCTACTTCCTTTTTGGCAGGCTCCTTGCTCTCTCGATCCTTTACCAGCTCAACGCCAATCATTAATCCCAAGCCTCTAACGTCTCCAATTATCTCATATTTTTCCATCATTTCTCTTAGCCTGCTAATCATTAATTCTCCTACCTTCGCAGCGTTATCCACTAACTTCTCTTCCTCTATCACTTCTATAGTCGCTAGAGCAGCTGCAGCAGAGACGGGGTTTCCGCCGAAAGTGTTTCCATGGGTCCCAGGTGGCATGTCCATTATCTCCTCCCTGGATACACATGCACCCATGGGCAAACCAGAGGCCAGTGCTTTGGCAAGAGTGAGAACATCACCCACTATTCCGAAGTGCTCTGATGCAAACATCTTTCCAGTTCTCCCGAATCCGGATTGGACTTCGTCAACTATCAGGGGTATTGAGTACCTCTCACTTATACTCTGTATTTCGGACAGGAACTCCTTGGGGGGAACTATGTATCCCCCCTCTCCTTGTATTGGCTCTATTAGTATGGCAGATACGTCCTCAGGCAGAGAGAGATGATTGAACACAACTTCTTCTATGTACTTAGCGCACCAAACGTCGCATTCTGGATACTCCAGCTTGTATCGACATCTGTAGCAATACGCGTATGGAACGTGAATTGCCTCGGGCATCACAGGAGAGAATGCGCTCCTCTGAATTGACTTTCCAGATGTTATTGCAAGAGAACCCATTGTTCTACCGTGGAATCCACCTATGAATCCGATTATCCTGCTTCTCTTTCTGTAGTTTCTAGTTATCTTAATCGCACACTCAACAGATTCAGTCCCAGAGTTCGTGAAGAACACCCTCTTCTTGAATTCGCCAGGCGTTATTTCCACTAGTTTCTCGGCCAGCTCTACTTGCAATGGATGATAGAAATCCGTACTGGCTATGTGGATTAGCTTCTCAACCTGTTTCTTGACAGCTTCCACGACCTTAGGATGACAATGCCCCGTATTTACCACGCCTATGCCAGAGGAGAAGTCTATGTATTCCTTCCCATCGACGTCCTTGACGATGGCCCCTCTACCTTCTATGGCCACCAGAGGAGACACTCTGGCTATGAACTTAGCCATAACTTTTTCGTCTCTTTCAATCCATTTTCTGCTCTCTTCACCAAGCGTCACTTGATCCACCTCTTTAGCAAATTTTCTTTGACCGAAAGGACCTTCTTCTCCACTTCCAAGTAATAGTTTCTCCCCTTGGAGATGGTGACAACTAATGGACCTAGGTCTTCTACCGAAAATACCCAAACCGCTTCTGGCATTCCGAGGTCTTCCCAATACACTCCCTTGACTCTCTTAACGGCCTGGGCTACTAGGACTCCAGCACCACCAGTTATAGAAAAGTACACGCACTTGTGCTTATTCATGGCTTCAGTGGTGCCACCATTCATTCCTCCTTTACCTATTATTCCCCTGACACCGAAGTATTCTATTACCTTCGGCTCTAGGTCATTCATTCTGGAACTGGTTGTGGGACCAGCGGACACGACTTCCCAATCCCCGTTCCTCTCGATTACCACTGGTCCGCAGTGGAAGATGACGGCACCATTCCAGTCGAATGGGAGCTCCTCTCCGGATTCATACAGTTCTATTGCCCTCTTGTGTGCTCGATCCCTTGCAGTATATATTTCTCCGCTCAGATACACTATATCACCGACTTCTAGCTTGTCTACATCCCCTTCAGATAAAGGGGTCTTCAATTTAAATTCACTCATGGGAGGACCCTCCTTACCCCGTCTTTCTCAATTAAAGCGTAACTCCTCCTAGCAGCCCAACATTGGAAGTTAATTGCCACCGGAAGCGTAGCCGTGTGGGTGCTGGCGAAGTCCATTCTAACACCCAAACACGTGAATTTTCCACCTAGCCCCATGGGTCCTATTCCAGTAGAGTTCACCATCTCCGCAATTTCTCTTTCTAGCTCCCTAATCCTCTCGTCATTGTGGTCTTCATTCAAAGGTCTTAGGAGAGACCTCTTCGCCAGTTTCATGGCTAAGTCAGCTGTGCCCCCGATTCCTATTCCTATTATAGTTGGAGGACAAGGCTTGCCTCCAGCCTCTATCACTTTCTCTAGGACGAACTCCTTAATTCCATTTACACCCTTAGATGGAGACAACATCCCCAAGAAACTCATGTTCTCAGATCCAGCTCCTTTTGGCATGAAGGTAATTTCAAGAGAATCTCCATCCACTATTTCCACGTCGAAGTAGGGCATTTTTCTCCCGGAATTGTCTCCAGTGTTCTCTCTGCTCATGGGATCGACTACGTTGGGCCTCAAAGGAATCTCCTTAGTGCCTCTTCTCACCGAATTGACCAAAGCTGACTTTATCTCTTCAATTCCAACCGGAAACTCCTTACCCACTCGTAAGAAGAAGAGAGGAACTCCAGTGTCTTGACACATCGGTTTTCCACTTTTCTCAGCCATCTCAACGTTCTTAAGGATCGCTTCTAACTGGGTTCTCCCGATCTCACTTTCTTCTTCAGACAGAGCCCTCTTCAAAGACTCTTTCACGTCTTCAGGCAGTCTAGTGACAGCCCTCCTAAGCAATTCCACCCCTATTTCTTCTATTTCACTCAACTCCAAGGCGACCCCGAGTAGAGTCCTAAACTTATAACCTTTTATTCTTTCTCTGGAGGGGGATGGTCTTGAAACTCCATGAATATCAAGCCAAGGAGATCTTCGCTAGGGAAGGAATACCAGTTCCAATGGGGAGAATAGCCAGAAATCCCAGGGAAGCATTCGAGATATCCAGAGAAATTGGGAGTGAAGTGGTATTGAAGGCTCAGGTACTAGTAGGAGGCAGAGGAAAGGCTGGAGGAATACTCTTTTCCTCTTTGGAAGAAGTGGAAGAGAAATCCAGAAAGATATTCTCCACGGAAATAAAAGGCGAAAGACCAGAGTTAATCTTAGTGGAGGAAAGACTAAACTCTGTCAAGGAATTCTACTTGGGAATAACCTTCGATAGAAGTAGGGGAAGACCAGTAGTAATGACTTCCTCCGAGGGTGGAGTAGAAATAGAAGAAGTGGCCAGAAGGTCTCCGGAGAAGATAACCTGGGTGGAAGTGGACCCTCTAAAGGGAATTTATCCCTACATGATCAGGAAGTTATCTAGGCCTTTTCCAAAGGAGGTTAGGAAGGAAGCGCACGAGATAATAGCGAAATTGTACGAAATATTCGTGAAATACGATGCGGAACTAGCGGAAATAAATCCACTGATATACGATGGAAAGAAGCTAGTTGCTGCAGATGCAGTTCTAAACATAAATGACGACTCACTTTTCAGACAAAATTTCAAAAGAGAAGAAGAGGGAATAGAAGGAATAGCCAGTAAAGAGGGGTTTTCTTACGTCACACTCGATGGTGAGATAGCCATAATAGGGAACGGAGCTGGATTGACAATGGCAACGCTAGATGCTGTTGAAATGGAAGGAGGAAAAGCAGCAAATTTCTTGGACATAGGCGGAGGAGTCCCTCCAGAGGGGATGAAGAAAGCGTTAGAGATAGTATACATGAACGAGAAAGCTAAATTGGTACTTGTGAACGTATTTGGGGGAATAAACAGGTGTGACGAAATAGCCCAAGGTATAAGGATGTTCTTTGAGGAGAGAGGGGGGAAATTGGATAAACCTTTGGTAGTCAGATTAACCGGGACTAACGAGGAGGAAGGGAGGAGAATACTTGAGGAAATAGGTATAGAGGTGTACAAAGATCTTAGGGAGGCAGTTAAATCAGCTGTGAGGAGGGTCAAGAATGATACTAGTCTCTGAAAAGACTAAAGTTTTGGTCCAGGGGATAACTGGAAGACAGGGAAAATTCCATACCAGGTTGATGCTGGACTACGGAACTAAGGTCGTGGCAGGAGTGACTCCCGGAAAAGGAGGAGAAATGGTACACGGAGTTCCAGTGTATGACAGCGTGGAGGAGGCTCTCTCGGAGCACGAAGTAGACGCTTCCGTGATATTCGTGCCGGCTCCGTTTGCCAAGGACGCGGTGGTTGAAGCAATAGACAATAGCATAGACTTCTTGGTAGTAATAACGGAACACATACCAATACACGATGTAGCTCAAATGAAGAGAATAGCGGAAATAGAAGGCTCTAGATTCATAGGACCGAACACTCCAGGAATAATAAGTCCAGGCAGAGCTAAGCTCGGAATAATGCCACATAGAATATTCAAACAAGGGGAAGTCGGAGTAGTTTCTAGGAGCGGCACTCTAACTTATGAGGTAGTGGATTCAATGACTAAGCATGGAATAGGACAAACCACAGTTCTGGGAATAGGAGGAGACCCAATAGTTGGGACTAACTTCATAGACGTTCTGGAAATGTTCGAAGAGGATCGAGAAACCAGAGCAGTAGTTCTAATAGGAGAGATAGGTGGAAAGGCAGAGGAAGAAGCCTCTTCATTCATAAAGGATGAGATGAGTAAGCCAGTAGTGGCCTACATAGCAGGGAGAACAGCACCTCCAGGAAAGAGAATGGGTCACGCTGGGGCAATAATCTCTGGAGGAATAGGGACAGCAGAAAGTAAAATTAAAGCTCTGAAGAAGGCAGGAGTAAATGTAGCCGAATTCCCTTGGGAGGTCGGCAGAATTCTCTCAGAGATAATTTGATCAGTATATGCTTTCGTCCTCGAATTCATTACCACATTTGGGACACCTGAATTGTACTTTGTTTTTACCCTCCTTCTTTATCCTAGTTTCTTCCCCGCACTTTGGGCAGAGAGGATATAACATTTGTGGAATTCCATCCTTAATGGCATATTTCAGACCACAGTCCGAAACTATGAGTCCCCCCTCTAGTCTAACCCCTTTCTTGCAGAAAGGACAAACTAGAATTCTCAGCAATTTCTCGTCAATTTCATTCACTTTCGACTACCTCCTTTATTGCCTCCTTTATCTCGTCTATTAGTTCACTCTTCTCCTTGGAACCTATTATCATTCTTTTACCTATTAATATGGATGGAACAGCAACGATACCTAGTTCCTCTGCTATACTCAGGTGAGAAAACACCTCTATTGGTTTGAGTGTTACCTTTACTCCAATTTCCGTTGAGATTCTCTCCAGGTTCTCTTCTATGAACTCGTATACCTCCTCACAGGATTCACAGTCCGGGGTAAAGA
>Ga0190367_1001149_pt1 | contig 16095 bp, 13 predicted proteins | sample 4872181011_MG_FD_171838 | JGI IMG/M metagenome (GOLD analysis project Ga0190367, IMG submission 171838) | Hydrothermal vent microbial mat bacterial communities from Southern Trench, Guaymas Basin, Mexico - 4872-18-10-11_MG | ecosystem: Environmental > Aquatic > Marine > Hydrothermal vents >...
CTTCAGGCGCGGGGCATTCACCTTCGATGCTGGCGTGGAGGCCGTGAGCGGCCTCGGCCCGAGGGGGCCTGTGAGGTGGCTGTTGTCCGAGCTCGGCTATGAGCCTGAGGAGCTCTTCGTGAGGACGGAGGAGGCATATGTCATCAAAGGCGAGTGGGTGCGCCTGCCCACCGAGCTGGGGCAGCTCGTGGAGCTGCTCTGCGAGCGCTACCCGGGAGAGGCGGAGGCCATAAGGCGCTTCTTCTCCGATGTGGAGACCGCCTACCGGGAGATGTATAAGGAGGTCGAGCTGGTCGGAACCCCTCTGCCCGCGCCCCTACTGGCCGAGGTCCTCGGCCCCGAATACCTGCTCAGGTATCCGGCTGAGCACCCGAGCTTCTACAGGCTCCTGAGCTCGGGCATGACGCTCAAGGGCCTGTTGGACGGCTACTTCGAGGACGAGGAGCTCAAGGCCTTCCTCTCCATCCTGGCGGAGGCCTATCTGGGCACCAGGGCCGAGGAGACGCCCGCGGCCTCGGCCCTCCCCATCTTCGGCTACTACATAGATGGCGGTTATTACCCGAGGGGGAGCTCCCAGGCGCTAGCGGATCTGTTGGCCAAGGCGATCGAGGACCACGGGGGTGAGGTGCTCACGAGGCACAGGGTGGAGCGCGTGGTGGTGGAGGGCGGGGCCGTCAGAGGCGTGGTAGCGAACGGGAGGTTCTTCGAGGCCCCCGTAGTCGTGCTGAACACGAACGCCATGAACTTGCTCGACCTCGTGGGCGAGGAGAACCTGCCGGGCGATTACGTGCGGCACTTGAGGTCCCTCAGGCCCTCGGTAACGGCCTTCGTGGTCTACCTGGGCGTGGAGATGGACCTGTCCGGCTACCCGCCGCTGATAAAGAACCTCGACGATGGCGTGGGCATCGCCATCAGCTCCAACCTAGACCCCTCCCTAGCGCCAGAAGGCCATGCCTGCGTGAACGTCATCACTGTCCTGCCCCCCGAGACCTACGATGCCTTTGGCGAGCGTGGAACACCGGAATACAGGGCTAGGAAGCGCGCCTTTGCCGACAAGCTGGTGGAGAAGGCTGATAGGCTGATACCGGGCCTCAGGGAGCGCATAGTCGTCATGGACGCTGCCACGCCCAAGACCTTCGAGCGCTACACGCTGAACCCGCGTGGGGCCATCTACGGGCTAGACCAATCCGCAGGCGCCCCTGAGCGGCCATACTTCAAGACGCCCATCAAGGGCCTCTACCTGGTCGGTGCCTCCACCTTCCCAGGCGGCGGTATCGAGGCGGTCGTGATATCAGGCATCATAGCCGCCAACGACATCTCGGGCTGGCCGAGCGCGAGGAAGGCCTAGAACAGAGGCGTTCAAGCACTTGAACACCGGAGGGCTTAACGCCTCCTCCAGCGGCCTTTAGCACGGTGGTCGGACGTGCTCGGCAAGGCCCTAAGGCATGTCCTCGCGCTGGCGGCCTTAGCGCTCCTGCAGGCCCTGCTCCTGGCCCCCATCCTCACCCCCGCGGCCTCAGCGGACCGCATGACCGTGGTGCCCGTGCCAGGCCTAGATGTGTTGGAGGGCTCCCAGAAGGCCATCATAGCATGGAACGGCACGCACGAATACCTGCTCTTGAGCGTGGACGTGGAGCTCCAGCTGGCGGCCAGGCAACAGCTCAACGAGCAGCTGAGCGAGGAGGAGCCCATCCTGGTGGTCCAGCTAATGCCATTCCCCTCCGTGCCTGAGGTGCTAGAGGCCGACCGCGAGGCCTTCTACGAGCTTGAGGACATCCTCTACCAGCATCTCGCGAGGAAATCCGTGGTCTCATATTACGTGAAGACCTACGGCAGCAGGCTCGGCCCAGCTCCCCGTGGGGCTCCCGTGCCCGAGCCTATGGTCAAGCTTATCTTCTACGAGGAGGTGGGGGCCCACCACGTGGCCGTCCTTGAGGTCCGCGATGCCCGTGAGCTAGTGGGCTGGGTCGTGGGGTTCTTCACGCAGAAGGGCCTCGACGTGAGCGAGCAAATGGAGCAGTTCTCCCAGGCCGAGCATATCCTGGCCGACTACGTGGAGCGCGGATACAGGTATTTCACGGTGGACGTAATGGCCGTGAGACCGTATGAGGTGGCGAGCACCGAGCCCCTCGCCTACGTCTTCGAGTGCGGGTGCGTCTACTACCCGCTCTACATTTCCACCGTGGCCGAGGGCCATACGTCAGTGAGGCTGTTCGTGCTGGCGGGAGGCTGGCTGAGGAGGAAGGACGTGAGGGAGGCTGGCCTTACGCTCGCCATCGAGGACGAGCTGGAGGCCGAGGAGGTGGAGCGCATCTCGGAGGACATCTACGAGCTGCTCGGCGCGCGGGGTGCCAAGCTCACCGTCCTGACCTACGATGGGGCCATAAAACTCCTCAAGACCGACTTAGAGGCGCAGCTTGGGCCTAGCCTGAGCAAGGCCATCAACCAGGCCCAGCTCACGGCCTTCTCCTCCGCCTCCGTGGCCCTCATCGCCCTCCCCTCCATCCGCGTGCGAGATAAGCCTAGGAAGGCAGATGCGGACGTGGTGGTGGCTTTCATAACCAGCCTCCTCGCCCTCTTCTCGCTCCTCTGCCTCTCGCCCGCCCTGATGGTCCTGGTGAGCCCACCATACGTTTACGTAGGCAGCTATCGCACGCATTACATGGTCAACTACGGCCCCTGGCCCTTCTATACCTTCATGCTCGCTGCCGCCGCCTCCCTGGCCCTCACTCTGCTCCTCTCGGCTGGTGATGAGAGGGCAAGGCTACCGCTCGCCATCTGCCTGTTCGTGCTCTTTGGCTCCATGCTCTTCGTGCTCGGGGCCGCCTTCATGCTGCCCAGCCCGCTGGACCTGTTGGCCACCCACCTCATGGTGAGCACATGGCTCACGGCCCTGGTGGCCATCGCGCTCGTTCTATCCTATTCCGCCCCTAAGCGCCCGCCTGACCTCGCCATAACGGGCCAGAGCAGCTAGAGCGCGGATGGCACGCCAGATGGACGGGTAGGTGGGGAAGCCCGCCTCCTCCAGGGCCTCCACCACGTCCCTAAGCACGCCCGCATCACCACCCACGCAGGCCACGATGGGCTTGTGGGGCGCGGCCTCCCGGGCCTCCGAGAAGTAGCGCACGTAGTCCTCGGGGGCCGCGTAGAAGGGCGTGTTGTGGAGTTCCTCCGGCAAGGCCATGATGTTGATCATCATCGCGTCCACGCCCGAGTCCTCGGCCAACACCTTCAGCGAGAACCCATAGGCATCGGGACCCATAGTCTCGTGGAGGGGCTCTATGTCTATCGGGTGCGTGGGCCTGGCCCAAGGCGGGAGCTTGGCCGCTACCTTGGCCCGCGTGGCCTCCGACAGGTCGGCGAGTTCAAGGCCCCTCATGGCGCACTCATCGGAGATGAGGACGCAGCCAGCGCCCGTGTAGGAGGCAGCTCCCACGCGCCTGCCGCGTGGCACGGGCTGCATGGCAAATGCCTTGGCCAGGTCCAGCATCTCCTCGAAGCTGTAGACGCGTAACATGCCCGCCTGCCTGCAGGCCGCGTCGAAGACCTCGTCCCTGCCCGTGAGGCTGCCGGTGTGCGAGAGGGCCGCTCTCTGCCCTGCCTCCGTGCGCCCCGACTTCAGGACCAGGATGGGCTTGTCCTGGGCCACCTCCCGCGCCACGCGCAGGAGCTCCCGCCCCCTCTTCACGCCCTCAATATACATGGCTATCACGTGCGTGGCCGGGTCCTGGCCCAGGTATTCGAGCACCTCTACCTCGTCCAAGTCGCACTTATTGCCCAGGCCAGCCACCTTGGCTAGGCCGAAGTGCTCGCCAGTGATGAGCTGGAGCAGGAGCACGCCCGCGAAGAGGCCCGTCTGGACGATGAAGGAAACAGGTCCCGGCCTCACGGGGCCGTAGATGGGCATGAAGGTGGTCGTGAAGCCGTTCTCGGCGTTCAGGATGCCCGTGGTGTTCGGGCCCACGAGGCGCGTCTCCGTGCCCTCCACGGCCTCCAGCATGGCCTTTTGCAGCCTGGCGCCCTCTGGCCCAACCTCCGTGAAGCCTGAGGAGATGATGACCACGAAGCGGACGCCCTTCTCCACGCACTCCTCCACGGCAGTGGGCACCTTTGGGGCCGGTATGGTGATGGCGGCCACGTCCACGTGCCCGGGCACGTCCAACACGCTCGGGTAGCACTTCAGGCCGAGTATCTCATCGGCCCGGGGGTTGACTGGGTAGATACGGCCCTTGAAGCCCGTGCGGAGCAGGTTGGCCAGCTGGACATGCCCGAACTTGCTCGGGCTCCTGGAGGCGCCTATGATGGCCACGCTCCCCGGGTAGAAGAGCCTGTGGAGGGGGTGCTCCTCCCTCGGCATGTCCTCTCGGCCCCCGTGTTACCGCGGGCTTAAAGCTAACCGGCTTCGGGCTGGGGGCACCCACTGGCTTAGATTACGGAGGGGAATTGGCTGTGCGAGCCCAGAGCACCTATATAGCTAAGCATGAAGCCCTAGACAGGGTGCCCGGGGATTGGTGCCGGAGTGGTTTAGAGAGCGCGTTCAGGAGGCACGCGAGAGGCTGGAGGAGCTGGGCGTGGGCGAGGTAGTGGTCATCCACCACGATGATGCCGATGGCCTCTGCTCTGGCGCAGTCGTGAAGGCAGCCCTAGAGCGGGCGGGCCTCAAGACACGCCTCATCTGCCTGGAGAAGCTCTTCCCAGAGGTGGTGAGGAAGCTCCACGCTGGCGAGAAGCAGGCCATCTTCTACTGCGACATAGGCTCACCACACGCGGACCTCATATCGGAGTTCAACCGAGGCCGCAACCTCGTGGTCATCCTCGACCACCACGACCCCAGGCCTTCCACCGACCCGGCCGTGTTGGACCTGAACCTGGAGCACGTGGGCTTCCGGGGAGAGGAGGATTTCTCCGGCGCCACCTGCTGCTACCTCTTCGCCAGAGAGCTAGATGAGGCCAACAAGGACCTATCCTACCTCGCCCTGGTCGGGAGCTGTGAGATACCCGTGGGCTTCAGGGGCCTTAATGCCGAGGTGCTGGAGGAGGCGCTTAAGGAGGGCGTGGTAGAGCGCTCCGGCCGGAGGCTCATCATAAGGAAGCTGGGCGTGGGCGTCCGCAGGCTCTTCTCCGTGCTCCAGGTCCTAGGGCCCGTGGGCTATTATACGGGCGGGCCAGAGCTTGGCGTGAGGGCCGCCCTTGAGGGCCTGACGCCGGAGGTGGAGGCGCTCGTCAAGGAGCTTGAGGAGAGGAGGAAGGCCATCAACAAGCGCCTCCTGGCTCGCCTTTACAGGCGCGGCGGCCTAAGGCGGTCCGGCCGCATCCAGTGGTTCGATGCTGGCGATGCCTATCGGGGCATGGGCTCCAAGGTGGTAGGCACCTTCTGCTCCTACCTCTCGCACCAGAGGAGGCTCGTCCGGCCGGACATGTTTGTGGTAGGCCTCATGCACATGGAGCCGGAGGTGCCAGGCCTGGGCCGCCTTGAGGGCGACTTCGTGAAGGTGTCCGTGCGAGCGCCAAAGCCCCTCAGGGCCGAGATAGACTCTGGCAGGGTGCCCACGGCCGTTGGCCTGCTGGAGGAGGCCACGCGCGGCTTCGGCATAGCCGTGGACGGCCACGCCTACGCCGCGAGCTGCGTCATACCAGCCGATAGGGTAGAGGATTTCATAGAGAGGGCAGCCGAGGTCTCGGCCAGAGGGGCTTAATGGCCACCTCCGGCCTCGGCCAGGAGCTCCCTGAGCTTGCCCACGGGCCTCAAGCCTCAGGGTATCCTCCCTATGCGCCTCGAACGAGGGCCTGGAGAGGAAGGCGTGATAGAAGTTCGCGTGGAGCCTCTCAGCGCTGGCGAAGAGCCTGACGAGCTCTCGGTCTCCCGTCTCCCGCACCAGGGCCTTTACGATGTCCACGTAATCACGATGTGAGTAATGCGGGAGCTCCTTCAGCTCCCCGATGGCGTTCAGGAGAGCGCAGATGGCAAGGATTGCAGGCGCTTAAATAAGGTGCCTTTGGCGCGCTCGGGCCGGTTAGAGCTTCTGCCCATAGCGCTCCAAGTGCACGAACTCGCTCAGCTCCTTCCTGGGCGGCGCCTTTGGCTCGTGAGCTGGCTTCCCGAGCGGGATGAGCACAACCAGCTCCATGTCCTCAGGCAGGCCGAGTAGCTCGCTTGCCTTCGCGTGGTCTAGGGCGCCCACTATGACCGTGCCCAGGCCGAGCGCGTGGGCAGCTAGGCAGATGTTCTGAACCGCGAGAGCCACATCGAACATGAGCCAGTCGCCCTTCTCTGTTACCGGCTGCCCCTTGTAGAAGCCCGAAACGCCCTTCCGACCGCAAACGGCCAGCACCACGGGCGCGGTGGCCACTGCGTTCTTGGCCGGATTGCGCTCGGGCACGAGGAGCTCCGAGAGGGCCTTCTTCCGCTCCGGGTCCCTCACGACCACGACCTCCCAGCACTGCGTGTTGGCCCAAGATGGTGCCCAGCGAGCAGCCTCAAGCACCTGCCTCAGGAGTTCGTCTGGCACGGGGTCGGGCGCGTATTTGCGCACGCTGCGGCGGGTCCTGATGGCCTCAAGGACCTCCAAGGCAGGGCACCGGCTGGCCTGTGCCATCGCGCTGTTTAAAGCTAAGGGCAGGTGCCCGGAGAAGCCTTAATCAGCTGGGGCACCTGCCACGGCCGGGCACAGGGGGTCGGGAGCTCGCACGTTCTCGCGTATGAGAAGCGCCCTGGCCAGGCAGCCGCCCTCGCAGAAGGGCCGAACGGGGCAGCGGGAGCAGGGCTCCATATCCTTTACATCACGCCCTCTCAGGAGCTCCTCCTTGAAGGCCAGGTGAGCTTCCCAGGCCCGGGAGAAGCCCTCCCTCACGTCCCCCGTCCTGAAGTCGAGCGTGTCGCAGAAGAGGAGCTCCCCCTGTGGGCTTATGTCCGCTACCCCCTCCGAGCAGGGGGCCACATAGATGCGTTTGGAGCGCAGGAAGCGGGCCGCGAAGGGGGCGCACCAGATGGCAGCATGGTAACCCACCTCCTCAGCAGCCTCCTCCGCCTCCCTCAGGCACGCGAGCACCTGCCTGGCATCTGGCACGAGTTCCCGGCCAGGGCCAGCCGCCCTCCCGGCCGGTATGAGGGGCAGGAACACTGCCTCCCAGGCGCCCACGGCCTCACAGAGCAGCACGTGCTTCCTACCCAGCCCGTAGTTCAGGCTGGTTATGGTCATGATGATGGAGAAGGGCACGCCGTAGCTCCTGAGCACCGCCAGCGCCCTGAGCGCCTGCCTCCAGGCGCCCGGCCCCCTTATGGCATCGCACACCTCCCTATCGGCCCCGTCCAGGCTCAGGAAGACGAAGGCATCTAGGCGCCTAAGCTCGCGGGCCAGCCGCTCATCTACGAGCGTGCCGTTCGTGTTGAAGCTCACGCGGAGGCCCAGCTCCACCGCCTCGCGGGCCAGGTCGAGCACGTCCGGCCTCAGGAAGGGCTCGCCGCCTGTGAAGGCCAGGTGAACCGTGCCCCCCTCCGCCAGCTCGCGTATCAGGGCTCGGGCCTCCTCGGTCGTGAGCTCCGGGCCGCTGAAGCGGTCGGCCACGTAGCAGTGGCGGCAGGAGCGATTGCACCTGGCAGTGCAGAGCCATATCGCCAGCGTGGGCCACATGCTCCCCACGGGCGGGGGGAGGCAATATAAAAAGGCTTATGGAGGGGGCGCTCAAGTATATCATCCAGCTGGCTGTTTCCTCGGGGGCAGCACGCTTAATAAGGTTCCCCTCAGCATGTAAAGTTGGTGTAGGCCTTGGTGCTACTAGTCGAGGTGGGCAAGGATTTCAGGATAGAGATTCCGGAGGAAGTAAGGAAGAAGTTGGGCCTCAAGCCCGGGGATAAGCTGTTGGTGAAGGTGGAGGGGGCATCCATGATCCTATGTAAATAAACAGGCAGATCTGCTGAAGTTCGCTGGCTGCTGGCGAGGCTATCCCGAGGACCTCCGTGCCTTCATGAGGGAGCTGGGAGATGTGGAGCACATGGAAGCCGGAAGCCCGAGAACTCTATGCCTAGATACGGACATCCTTATAGATTACCTCAGGGGGCCTTCAGAAGAGGTGATGAAGCTTTTTGAGGCTGCGCTTGCCAGTCTTGTAGCGGAGTCCCTTACGAAGCTGGCGATATTAGACCTCGATTACGGGGCGGCTGTGAAGGCCGCACGGGTTATGGCCATGCTCCGGCGGAAAGGCATGATGATAAATGTAAGGGACCTACTCGCTGGTAGCATAGCCAAGGAGAACGGGATTCCCATGATAACGGGCAACGTGAAGCACTATGCCAGGATACCAGGGTTAAGGGTGATGACGCCTGAGGAGGCCGTTAAGATGCTCGCCACCGGGTGAGGGCTAAGGTTATGTCTGGGGAGCCCGGCTAGCCAGCTTGGTGCTCGGGCCTTGGGGGAGAGGGAGCTCATCATCGTAGGCGCTGGCCCAGCTGGCCTATCGGCTGCCCTCTACGCGTCCCGCATGGGCTTGGACACGCTCGTGTTGGACAGAGGGCTGGCGGGCGGCCTCCTGCTTGAGATTCCAAGGCTTGAGAACTACCCCGGCTTCCCTGAGGGCATCAGCGGGCCGGAGCTGGCCAAGCTCATGGTGGAGCACGCGAAGGGCTATGGGGCCGAGGTGAGGGAGCTGGAGGAGGTGGTGGAACTCCAGCTCTCAGGCGATGTGAAGGAGGCCCGCACGCGCAAGGGCGCCTACAGGGCCAAGGCCATCATAATCGCCACAGGCTCATTCCATAGGAAGCTGGGCGTCCCAGGCGAGGAGGAGTTCAGGGGGCGTGGCGTTAGCTACTGCGGCCTCTGCGATGGCCCCTTCTTCAGGGGTAAGCGCGTCCTGGTGGTCGGTGGCGGGAACGCGGCTGCCACGACAGCCCTACTCTTGGCCGACCTGGCCTCCCAGGTCTTCCTCGTCCACAGGCGTGACCAGCTTAGGGCTGAGGCCGTCCTGGCCCGGAGGCTGGCCGAGAAGGGCGTAGAACTCATCTTGAACTCCGAGCTGGTGGAGATATATGGCGACCAGCTCGTGAGGGGGGTGCGCATCCGCAATAAGCGCACCGGCGAGGTGCGCGAGCTGGCCGTGGATGGCGTGTTCATCCAGGTGGGCGAGGTGCCGAACAGCGAGCTCGCGGCCAGGGCGGGCGTGGCGGTGGACGAGCGCGGCTACATCATCACGGACCACCGACAGAGAACTAACCTGCCGGGCGTGCTGGCGGCTGGCGATGTAACCAACCACCCGGTGAAGCAGGTGGCCACGGCCGTGGGGCAGGGCGCGGTGGCTGCCGTGGAGGCTTACGGGCTCATAAGGCGCCCGTATTGGTTCAGATGAACTTCACGCCCAGGTTCGGCTGCCCGATGCGCTTGCCCATGGTGATGAGCAGGGGCGTGAGGGCCTCCAGCACGCGCGAGTAGGCGAGGGGGCCGCCGTCCAAGGGCCTGAGGTTAGGTATGTCGCGCACCAGCCCCATAACGAGCTCCTTGGCCTCCTCGTCATCGCCGCACACGACCACATCCCCCTCCACGGGCTTGGACAGGTCCTTGAGGAGGGCTGCCGAGACGGTGTGGAAGGCAGCGACCACCTTGGCGTGCGGCAGGAGGCCTGCTATCAGCTCGGCAGCCGAGCCCTCGGGCGGCAGCTCGGCTATGAGGCCGAATTCGGCCTTCCTCATGGGCACCACGGGGCTCACGACCACCGCGCCGGGCCTGATGTGCTCCCTCAGCCCCTCGCAGGTGGGCCTAACGCCCTCAAAGGGTATGGTGAAGACCACCACGTCAGCCCCGGCCACCACGTCAGCGTTCACGCCGTGCCCGAACTCGTAGGAGGTGCCTGCCCTCGCGAGCTCCTCCCCCAGTTCGCCCGCCACCCGCTCGGCCTTTTCAGCCCTCCGCGAGCCTATCAGAACCTCGTGGCCAGCGAGAGCCCACCTGAGCGCGAGACCCGGCCCCTGATGGCCTGTGCCGCCCACGAGCGCTATCTTGAGCGAACGAGCTCCCAAGCCCTCCACCGGCGATGGGGCCCTAGGGTCGCTTATTTAGCTGCTGCCTTGCCACGCGCCAACAAGAAGATGGTCAAGCCTACTGTGAGCGTGATGACGCTGGCCAGGCCAAGGGCTATGTTGACGACCAGGTTCCTCGTGGTAAACGAGGCCGAGGCGGAGAGCCTCACCTCCAGCTCCTCATCAGATAGGTTCTGGATCGCTATGTAGCCGGGTGAGGCGGTGTAGTAGAGCGGTTTGAAGGGGAGCACCCAGACATGGATCCTGCACGGTATATCTGCAGATACCTCCCTCACGCCCCTGGCCTCGTAGGCCGCGCTGGGTGGGGGGCCCGTGAATACTATGTCGTGGGCCTCCTCCGGGCTCTTAAGGACATAGAGATTGAACTCGCCAGGCCCAAGGGCCTCGGCCTCCACGTGTATCACGCCCTCGTAAGATTTTGGGTATGACACCACGTAAAGCGAGATGGCGTCCTTAACAAGCCTTCTCTGTGCTCTTACCACGTGCGTGCAGTCGGGGTTCTTGAACATAAGGACAAGCTCTCCTTCTAGCTTAACACACGGCTTCAAGCCTTCTTCGTGCTCCTCCACCACGATGTAGAGCTCCTCGGCGTAGATTCCCTCAAGGCTTAGCTCGACGTGGCACTCCGTTATCCCCTCGGCCTCGTAGAGAGACTCGTATTCCTTGCCGAGGCTCCAGAGGAGGAAATCGGCGTCGTCAAGGACGTAGAGGTTGAAGGGCCTCCTGGGCCTCGATGTCTCCGTGGCCGTGAAGGACAGGGTTACGTTCCCCATCTCCTCCGGGAGGCCGTAAACGGTCAGGTTGAAGACAGCATACGTCCTACCTTCCTCGATTAGCAAGACCTCCTCGAAGGACCATACTTCATAGAACCAGGCTGGCGCCAGGCTCACCACCTCATCGATCAGGATCACGGTCGTGGTGGCGCGCACGTCTACGAACAGGGCGAGGAGCAGGAGCACGACGCCTGTGGCCATTAGGGCGTAGGCCACGTTAGACCTCCTTAGGGTGCCCATCTCCTAACAACTCCGAGGCGGCTCTGTATAAAGACATTGCGTGGAGCGTGGCTTCGTGGTCGCAATTCCCCGGGAAAGCTTAAAGTGGCGGGGCAGAGGGCACGATGAGGCGATGGGCGTGAAGAAGGTCTCCGTGGAGGAGCTCTTGGAGAAGGCCAAGAAGCCCGCCAAGCTGGCCCCGCCCATGCACCGCTTCTACGAGGGCAAGGTCCAAGTCATGCCAAAGTGCGCTATCACGAGCTTCAAGGACTTCGCCATCTGGTATACGCCAGGCGTGGCCCAGCCCTGCCGGGAGATAAAGGAGGGCCCGGAGCTCAGCTTCTACTACACGAACCGCTGGAACTACGTGGCCGTGGTCAGCGATGGCTCCCGCGTGCTCGGCCTAGGCGACATCGGGCCCGAGGCTGGCCTACCCGTGATGGAGGGTAAGGCCCTCCTGTTCAAATACCTAGGTGGCGTAGATGCCTTCCCCCTCTGCGTGCGCTGTAAGGACCCAGATGACATGATAACCTTCCTGAAGTGGATCGAGCCCAGCTTCGGGGGCATCAACCTAGAGGACATAGCGAAGCCGAAGTGCTTCTACATCCTTGAGAAGGCGCGTGAAGAGCTGGACATACCGGTCTGGCACGATGACCAACAGGGCACGGCCACTGTGGTGCTGGCTGGCCTGATGAATGCCCTGAAAATAGTGGGGAAGAAGATGGACGAGGTCCTCGTGGCCATGATAGGCGTGGGCTCCGCCAACACGCGTACGGCCCTCGTGCTCATGAGGGCTGGCGTGAAGCCCGGGAACATCATCATGGTGGACTCTAAGGGCATCTTGCACCCGGACCGGAAGGACCTAGAGGCCAAGAAGGACGTGGAGCCCTACAAGTGGAAGTTCTGCCTTGAGACGAACGCTGAGGGGCGGACGGGAGGCATAGCTGAGGCGCTGAAGGGAGCTGATGTCTGCATAGCCATGTCAAGGCCCGGCCCGGGCGTGATCAAGCCGGAGTGGATAAAGCAGATGGCAGATGACGCCATAGTGTTCACCTGTGCGAACCCCATACCGGAGATATGGCCCTGGGAGGCGAAGGAGGCTGGTGCCCGCATAGTGGCCACTGGCCGCTCCGACTTCCCGAACCAGATCAACAACTCCCTCGGCTTCCCAGGCATCTTCAGGGGCGTGCTGGACGTGAGGGCGAGGACCATCACGGACGACATGTGCATCGCGGCCGCGAAGGCCCTGGCCGAATACGCGGAGAAGCGCCACCCGGGCGGCATAAGCGAGGATTACATCGTGCCCAGGATGGACGAGTGGGAGGTTTACATCTACGAGGCCGTGGCCTGTGCTGAGGAATCCATACGCGAGGGAGTGGCTAGGCTGAAGCTCAGCAGGCAGGAGCTCTGGGAGAGGGCGGAGGCCATCATAAAAGCCGCGCGCGAGTCCCTGGAGGCGCTCATGGAGAAGGGCATTATCAAGCCCCCGCCGCCTGAGGAGGAACTCCTGAGGTCCTGAGGGCAGGGGGAGCGAGCTAGGAGGGTGCCCTGAGCTAGCGCGTCAAGCGCTTCTCCTCTTTTTCCCAAACCTTTTTAACACCCAGGTGGATGGGGGGCCGTCTGAGGGACCATGAGGCGTGTCCTGCTCTCGCTAATGGGTCTTCTGCCCCTCCTGTTGGTCATCGCGAGCCTCGCTGCGCCAGCCCACGCCCAGGGGACAACGGGCCCCATCGTGATAGAGAGCGATGCCGACCTGGCCTTCTACGCCACGAGCGGCAGCGGCACGCCAGATGACCCCTACATCCTAGAGGACTGGCAGATAAGCGTCTCCTCTGGCGCGGCTATAACGATCAAGAACACCCGCGCCTACTTCGTGTTGAGGGATTGCGTGCTCGTAGGCTCGCCCACTGCCAAGTGCTATGGCGTCTATCTGGAGAACGTCAGCCACGCTACGCTCTACAACCTGACCATCACGAGCATGCTCTACTCGGGGTCCTATGGCATCCGCATGAGCAACTGCAGCCACTGCTCCCTCACGCTGAGCACCATAGTGGCCACGAGCGGTGGCATCAACATCGGGAACTCAGAGGACATCGAGCTGACCTTGAACATGCTGGAAGTGAATGATATAGCTATATTTGCTGCTAGGTGCACGGGCCTCAACATGACGTTGAACATGATGCTGAGGGCCAGGATAGGCATCTGGGCAGGCCTCCAGACGAACGACACGCTGCTTTACATGAACATGGTCATGAACTTCACCTACTCCGGCGTAATGCTGGCGGGCTGCGATAACGTGAGCCTCGTGAGGGATTACCTGTGGAACTTCACGGACGAGGCCACGGGCATATTCATCCCCGGTGGCGAGCAGGCAGGAGGCGCCATCTACATCAACGAGACCTATGTCTTCCAGGCCTGGATGTTCGGCATGGGCGTGGCAGGCTATGGCACGGGCCTTATGGTGGAGGGGCCCGCGAACCTCATTATCTTCAACAGCACCTTCCTCTGGCTGAGGGAGGGCGTTAGGCTCTGGTATACGAGCGGCGTCAACGTAACGCTCTGCAACTTCATCAACAACACGGTCTGTGGCCTGAACGCCACCCACACGGGCGGCTGCTACATCCACCACAACAACTTCATCGGGAATGGCGTGAACGCCTGGGACGATGGGACTGACATCACTTGGTATGACCCAGTAGCTAAGGAGGGCAACTACTGGGACGACTATACGGGCGAGGACGCGGATGGGAATGGCATAGGCGATACGCCCTACACCATACCCGGCCCAGGCGGGAACAAGGACCTCTACCCGCTCATGCGGCCAGTCGGCCTGCCCGCTGACACGGAGGGGCCGAGCATCACGGACGTGAGCTGGACGCCGGAAGCGCCCGTAGAGGACCAGCCCGTCGCGGTGAGCGCGAAGGTAACGGACCCGAGCGACGTGGACACCGTCTTGCTCATGTATAGGACGGATGGGGCCTGGACCAGCGTCCCCATGGAGCTCAAGGAAGAGGACGTCTATGAGGCCACCATACCGGGCCAGCCAGCCGACACAACCGTGCACTTCAAGATATGGGCTAATGACACGCTCGGCAACGAGGCAGAGACGGCCGAGTTCAGCTACACGGTGAGCCCACCGCCCGACACGGAGGGGCCATCGATAACCGAGATCACCGTAACGCCCGAGGAGCCCAAGGCTGGCGTGGAGATCAAGATCAGGGCGCACGTAACCGACCCAAGTGGCGTGGACACGGTCTTGCTCATGTATAGGGTGGCGGCTCCTGGCGCGGCCGCTGACGAGTGGACGACCGTGGTGATGACGCGCGTGGAGGACAACGTCTACGAGGTCACAATACCCGCCCAGCCGGGAGGCACCACGGTCTACTTCAAGATATGGGCTAATGACACGCTCGGCAATGTCTTCGAGACGTCTGAGCAGAGCTTCACGGTAACGGACACGGAGGGGCCGAGCATCACGGACGTGAGCTGGACGCCCGAGGAGCCAGAGGCAGATGAGGCCGTTACCGTCAGGGCGAAGGTAACGGACCCGAGCGACGTGGCCGAGGTGGTGCTCCTCTACTCCACGGATGGCGGGAAGACCTGGCATGAGGTGTCCATGACGGCCAAGGAGGGCGGCTACTACGAGGGCACCATCCCAGGCCAGCCGGGAGGCACGGAGGTGATCTTCAAGATCAAGGCCAAGGACAAGCTCGGTAATGAGGCCACCTCCGACGAGCACACCTACACCGTCAAGAAGCCTCCCGCGCCACCAGCTCCCACGGTGCCAGGCCTGCCGCCCACCATCGCTGGCGTGCCGACCATCTACGTGGTGGCCAGCGGCGTGGCCGTGTTGGTCATAGCTGGCATCGGGGCCTGGCTGCTCAGGAGGGGCTGAGCTCCACCCCCTTTTATACGTGCCGAAGGCCAAAACACGGCGCCCTGGAGCTCACTTAACGCGCATGATCTTGGCCCGCCCCAGGATGCGCCAATACTCCACCTCCACGCCCGGCTCAAGCCTGGAGCGGAGCCCTTCCTCCTCGGGCAGGGGGGCCTCGAATATCTCGTAGGTCTCCAGGTCCATGAGCTGGACGGCCTCCGGCATGATGGAAAGCACCTGCCCGGCCCTCTTCTCCACGATAGGCACCTCCACCTGGGCATCTACGGGCTTCACTATGCTCCGCTTCACGCCATCGAAGATACCTATGGCCACCACCCGGGCCTTGGCCGAGCCGTGCTTGCCGGGCTTGGACTTCGCCATCTCCACGATGCGGCAGGGCTCGCCATCTATCACGATGTAGGAGCCCACCCTGAGGGAGCCGAGCTCGACGGGCTTGCTCACCGTCTCCACCTCGCGCTAGCTATTTAGGCCCCCGCTTATAAGCTACCGGGTGCGTGGGGAGCTCGGTGCGCTCGGCAGTAATAACTGCCAATCTGACTAAGGAGGAGGCGATACGCCTGGCCTCGGAGGTGCTCGCCTTCCTAGAGCGAGCTGGCGTGGACGTGGCCCTTGAGGACTGTCTGGCCAGGGAGCTCCGCAGGCCTGAGTTGGGCGTGAGGCTGGAGGAGGCAAGGGCGGACTTCCTGATAGTGATAGGCGGTGATGGCACGGTGCTCAGGGCCTGCCTGAGGCTGTCGGACAACAGGCCTCTCGTGCTGGCGGTGAACGCGGGCGGGAGGGGCTTCCTCACCACGGTGGAGGCGGATGAGGCCATCAGAGCCCTTGAGGCCTGCCTCTCGGGCAGCTACGGCGTGGAGGAGCGCATGCGGATATCGGCCTACGTGGACGGGGAGCGCCTGCCAGACGCCCTGAACGAGGTCTGCCTCACCTGCAGGGTGCCCGTGAAGCTCTTCAGGGCGCGCGTCCACAAGTGCGGCCAGCCCATAATGGGCCTGGAAGGGGATGGCCTCATCATAGCCACGCCCACCGGCTCGACCGCCTACTCGCTCTCCTGCGGTGGCCCCGTGGTGGACCCTGGCCTTAGGTGCCTGCTCCTCACGCCCATCTGCCCCATAAGGCCACGCTGGCCCCTCGTCCTGCCGCCGGACGCGGAGGTCCAAGTGGAGGTGCTGAGGGCC
>Ga0190367_1001150_pt1 | contig 16085 bp, 16 predicted proteins | sample 4872181011_MG_FD_171838 | JGI IMG/M metagenome (GOLD analysis project Ga0190367, IMG submission 171838) | Hydrothermal vent microbial mat bacterial communities from Southern Trench, Guaymas Basin, Mexico - 4872-18-10-11_MG | ecosystem: Environmental > Aquatic > Marine > Hydrothermal vents >...
GTTCGTCACCCCCTCAGGATGCCTGTAGGCCTGCATCAGCAACATGGCCTTAATAGCGAAGCCTCTCTCAGCGCTGGATAACCCATACCCTAGAGTAGAGAAAAGCCTGCCGAGACACGCGTCGCACAAGGCGTATTTCATCAGTACTTCCTCGGCCTTATTTAACACCCCTTGAAAGCCATGCTCTGTCAAGTTCATTGTTCACCAGGACAAAAGAGTACTCCGCTTTTAACAGCCTTACTGAGGGACTTACGGGTTTAAAACCCTTGCTCTCCAACAGGCGCTGAACACCTTGAGGCCACTCCTCGAAGGGCGCTGCGAACGCGAAGCGGTTAAACCGGAGATCCAGGTTCCTGATGTCCATGCCCATACGCGCCTGATAGGTTTTATGCCACCCGACGAACCTACTGCAGACATCCTCTAGAGTCCCCCGGTATATCCTTACCCCCCAGTGAGGCTTACTCCTCCCCTCCCTAACATAGCGGAAGACCCTCCTGAAAACCCCCTTGAGGGAGTTCTCGTCCGAGCTGACGCTGCGAAGTCTCCGCGCGTCGAAGGTGACGTATTTCGCCTCCCCGGAAATGACTAAAACGAAAACAGCATCCCTCCTCAAACCGTGAGAGACCATTAACGCTGAAGAGAGACATCTACAAAGGCGTGGCAAATCCTCAGAGAGTTCCTTGACGCCCCTAGAAACCAGTATGAAAGCCCTCCTCATCTCTACATGTACGGGAGCCCCATACCCCTCCAGGCCCTCTTCTGCCGCCTGAGTACCTGCCTATAGAGCTTCTTCATCCTCCTGTACGCCTTAAGAAGAGCCCTAACATCTTGCGGCGTAGTTCCGGACCCTCTGGCAATCCTGACAATCCTCCTCTTATCTATGATTTCCGGCTTCCTCAGCTCCTCGGGGGTCATGGAGTCCATTATCGCTAGCCACTTCTTGATATTCTTCTCCGCCTCCTCCCCTAGGCCTGGGATCTTGTACGACCCCGGCAATAACTCGAGCAGTTTCGAGAGCGACCCCATCTTAGCCACTGCTTGCAGTTGGTCTCTAAGGTCTAGGAGCGTCAATTTACCTGTTGCTAAAGCCTTCATTCGAGCTTCCTCCGCCGCTAAAGCCTCCCTGAACTTCTCAGCAAGCGCTCGGAGATCACCCATTCCCAGCAACCTATTTACGAAAGAGGGGGGGTCGAAAACCTCGAACTCATCTATGTCCTCGCCAATCCCTATGAATTTAATGCGCGCACCGGTCTTCGCCGCAGCTACGAGCGCTCCTCCACCTTTAGCCGCCCCGTCCAGCTTGGTGACGATTATAGACCCTAAAGGCGCTACCTTGTGGAAAGCTTCAGCTTGAGGCCCGGCTTGCTTGCCTATAGTGGCGTCTATTACCAGTATTACCTCGTTGGGCTTTACGGCCTTATACATCTCCTTCATCTCGTTCAGTAGTCCCTCCTCATCTTTGTGCCTGCCAGCAGTATCGATTATCACTACGTCGACGCCCTTTTCGAGGAGGGCTTTAACGCCTCTTCTGGCCATATTTACCGAAGAACTCCTGTCAGAATCTACGTAGAAGTCTACGCCCGCCCGCTCCGCTAGTTGTCTTAACTGTTCTGCAGCCGCTGGTCGGTAGTTATCTGCGCATACCAAGCCGACTCTTAGCCTCTTCTTCTTGTAATAGTAGGCCAGCTTAGCCGCCGTAGTGGTTTTCCCTGAGCCCTGTATCCCTACGAGCATTATTACGTAAGGTTTCTTGTCAGGTATTACTTTGGCAGAGGGTTTCTCGCCTCCTAGCAGGGCTATGAGTTCTTCATAGAGTATTCGGAGGAGTAGTTCTCTCTTCGAGAAGCCTGGAGGAAGTTTCTCCTCCCTAACTCGGCTCCTTATCCTTTCGGAAAGCTCCATAACTACGTCCACGCTCACGTCTGCCTTCAAGAGTGCCCTCTGAACGTCCCTGATGAAAGAGTTTAGGGTGCGTTGATCGACTACGGGGGCTTTCCTCAGTCTTTCTATAGCCTGCCTAAGTCCCCGTCTGAGAACTTCCATCCAAAAGCACCGAGTTAAGAAGGATTACATAAAGTCTATTAATGGTCCCCTAATAACTATTCCCTGCCCTTGCACTATCTCGAAAACGTATTTACTCGGCTTAACGGGAGACCACCTGAACTTCCTCACGAACATTACCCTGTATATCTGACCCCTAATCTCCTCTATACTGAGGACTATGATACCGCTGGCGAGGAACTCCTCTACCCCGAACCTACTCAGCTGCCTGCTCCCCGTAGGTATCTCGCTGGTCATTATAGTTGTAACAGTACCTAACCTCTCTAGGGCGAACACCATCTCCCTGAGGAACTCCCTAGCGCACAGGACGTCGTCCGCTGACCCCCCGTAAATCAGGGGAGCTATAGGGTCTATGACCAGCCGCCTAGCTCTGACCTTCTTTATCACTTTCTCGATGTTCTCTATCACAAAGCGAGGCTCAATACGCTTCCTGTCGTCACGCATGTATATCTTGCTGAAGTGAGTTCTCATATCCAGGAAGGTGAGCGTACCATCGTTAATATAGGACCGAACATCCGTCCAGCCGAAACGCTCTAGACCTCTTATCAGCTGGTCTGTTGGCTCATCTATTGCAACATATACTCCGGGCTCCCCTATCTGCGCTCCAGCCCTCAGGAACTGCATTGAAAATATTGTCTTCCCACAGCCCGTTTCCCCCGCTACTAGGTAAGTCTTACCCCGGAGGAAGCCGCCGCCAACCAGCCTGTCAAGGTAAGGTATACCCGTAGAGGCCCTGTCATTAGGCACTTGGTACTGGACAGCGGCTGGGTATTGCATTGATAGAGAGGGAGGAGGGGGAGGAGAATAATAAGCTACTTGGGTGCCCCAGTCTGGGTAAGCTACCTGTGGATTAGGGACCACGTATTGTTGCGTGCTTCCTGGGCCGCTCGGCACGGCCATGGGTTCCGCGGGAGGAGCAGATGGAAGGTTTAAGGAGGGAGACGAGTAGGCGGGGGTAGAGGGCGATAGGCAGGGGGGATTATCTGGGTCTGATACATGCTGGCCTAGCTTGAGACAATACCGGCTGCTCTTGGAGTAAAATAGACACGTTCTGCAGGTCTTTTTCGCGCTCATCCTCGTCTCCTCAAACTTCCTTAAGATGTTTCTAAAAAACAGAACTCCCCGAGACTATTATATGTTGTTGCTTAAAATACGCGTGGATTTCTTAAAGAATTGACAGGTTAGAGCAAAGGGAAATAAGACACTCTTTTTCTTCATTCCTCGATGCAGAGGAGAGAGAGGAGACTACGTTTGAGGCGTAGGGATGACGTGCCTGAGGGGCAGGCTAGGATGAATCCTAAAGCGATGGAGTACCTCGGCATCGAAGACAAGATAGAAGTTGTGGTGGCCGGTAAGAAGCGCTACACGTTCCGGGTTCTACCCCTCGACCAAGTGCCGGAGAACGAGGTGTGGTGTAACGCCGATGAAATGAGGATGTACGGCTTAGCGGACAGGACAATAGCGACGGTGAGGAGAGCCCGCGAGACCTAGCCTTTATATACAGCTTAGAGTGTGAGAGAGGGGGGCTTTAGAGTGTCGCTGACGAGAGAAGACCTCGAAAGAAGGAGGCGAGCTATAGCTGACAGTAAAATAGTCGCTTATCTCGACGAGGAGGCTAGGCAGGCCGTCCAGATGCTGACTACGATTAGGGAAGTCCTAGCATCGCTGGATGGTTTACAGCCGAGCCAACTTAAGGAAGTAATGGATATGTCTCGTAAAATTAAGGAGGAAGCCGAGAAAACGCATAGAGACTTGTTGGGGTACATATCCAGGGTCTCCCCCATACTTTACCATAGGGAAGACTGGCTTAGAGCCACTTACAAGGTTAGGAATGTCATCGATAAGCTGAGCGGCATCCTCTACAGGCTGGAATACCTGGCCTCTAGGGGATGGCTCGTAACGCCGCCCGTACGTAGTAGCATGGTCGAGCTGTGTGATTCTGTAGTAGAGGTTGTTGAAACATTCAGGCAGTTATTAAACTTAATAGTGACAAACCCCTCACAGGCCCTAAGTCAGTGTTCTAAGCTCTCTCTCAGCGAGGCGTCCGCGGACTCTAAGTTTAGGAGTTCCTCATTCGCTATACTTTCTTCGAACCTTTCGCCTAACACCATAATACTACTCTTGAACATAGCTGAGATGCTGGAGGACGTGTCGGATACTTTGTACTCGGCGTCTGAAGACATCTACATTGTACTGATGAACATGGTCTCTTAACCGAAGAACTCGGTAAGCGATCTTTGCCTCTCCTTCCCTAGTATCTGGGCTTCTCTCACGCCGAAGTACCCGAGAACCCTCATGGCCGCGGGGACTACTTGGTTCCTGATGTAGTAATCTACGTCTACGTCCTCGTAGCTCTCGACCAATATGTAAGGCTTAGCTCTCGCCGCTACTTTCTCACCTCCCTTACAGACGATGTACCCTATCTTCTCCCCCTTGGATATGTCGTAGCCCAGCTGCACCAGTATTTTCGCCGCCGCTACGTGTGGAGCCTCGACCTCGTACTCTTCAAGCCTCTTGGACAGGGTCTTCCATATGACTAGTTTATGCAGAGGGATTTTGCCCTCCCTCAGCTTCGCGATGACCCCTCTAACGTAATTTACCGCCTTCTCGGGGCTTTCTTCTTTTAGCATAATCTCGATAACCCTCTCTTGAACCTCTTTAGCCAGCTCAGACCAATCGCCTCTAACAGCCTCTAAACCGACTACGTCTATTCTGCCGTCTTCGAGTAAGCCGCAATATCTCTTCTTAGCCTCCGTGAAGAAGATTTTCAGGTATACCTTGTCAACTTTAATATCCAGTGAGAGTGTTTCCCTGACCCACTTAATCAGGGAATTAATCAGCTCCGGCTCGTAGTTTACGAAGACGCTATCTGTATCGCCGTAAATCACTTTGAGCCCTAACTTCCTGGCCTGATTTATAGTGGCCTTTATTGTCTGCCTACCCCAAGCAGTCGTAGCCTCAGCGACCTCTCTTTTGTACCACCTGGCCCCTACCCAACCACAGTACCCGTAAGTAGCGTTAGCTATGACTTTAAGTGCCTTCTGCCTTTCGTTAAGTACCACGTATTCGGGACTATCAGGCGGTAGGCTCTTCATCTTACTCCTTATTTCGCTACGCGCCTTGAGTAGTCTTTCGAGCACTTTGCGGTAAAAGCCTGGGGGAGACTTCCTGAATCTGTGCCCGACCTCGGGGGCTACGTATACTTGATCGAGCGGCACCGTTTCGTCTGGGGGCACGTACGTGTCTGGAGAGATGTTTTTAGAGATCATTATGTTGGGGTACATCGCGCTGAAGTCGAGGACCGCTATTCTCTTGTGTATCCCTGGCTTAGGTTTCAACACTATGGCTCCCTTATACTTCTTGTAGGGCCTTTCTACGCGGTTAGGTACTAACTCGCCGAACTCGTAGGCCTGTCTCATTAAATGCCACTCAACCCTGTTACCGACCGAGGCTGCTCCTACCTGGTCGAGAGTTAAGCCCACTATACTGGATAGCTGTATAGCGAAGGGGAGGAATTTTTCGGCCAACCCGTACGTGCTCTCGGCGTCGTCTCGGGCGTAGTTCAGCAGTTGGGGTTTTAGGGAGGGATCGCCCCAATACCTGTATATGAATGCTGGCTCTATGAGCGCCCTCTCGTCCTTCTTCATGACCCCCAGGTAGTCCGCAACGTTTTCAAGAGTCTTCACCTTCACCTCGTACAAGTCTCTGGCGAAGTCGTAGAGGTCGATGTTAGCCCTGCCGACAATTGAGTAGTGGCCGTAAACGCTCTGGGCAGGTTGACCCCCAGCTCTGGATACGTTGAGTTTTATCCCATGCTTCCTAGCCCTCGTCAGGAGGTAAGGCCAGTCGAATCTGTTCGAGTTGTAGCCTACTATCACGTCGGGGTCGTACTCGTTGACATCTTTGACGAACTCCATTATGATTTTCCTGTCGTCTTTATCCTCGGCTACGAAGAGCTTGACTGGCTCATCGCCGCGCCTCACAGCTATGATTATTATCGGGTCTCTCTCGGGCTTCGGCTCGCCCATTACGGTGTAACATTCTATGTCGAACGCGTATACCCTTAAGGCCGGGGGGTTATCCGCCGTAATGAAGCGAGGAGGGTGTTTGGCCAGGTATACCGCGTCTACCTTCCACCCCTCGGTATTCTCGACTTGGTCGGCTTCTACCTCGTGCCAAGCTGAGGGGTATATTCCGTGGTCTATCATGTAGCGCATGTAGAATCTTATGTCAGCCTCCAACACCTCACGCACGCCGGGAATCTTTGCGGCCTCCTCCCTGAAGTCGGGTATTTGGGCTGGTATCTGGCAGGTTACCTTCAAAGCTTTTACGGGCTCTCCGAAGTACTTCCTATCGACGACCTCGATGCTAAGTAGCTTGTATCTCTTACCTATCCTCCTCAACCTCTCGGCTACTACCTCCTCCTTGCCGGGCTCGGGAAGAACGTAGAAGTAGGGCCTAAAGCTCCTGTCGATAACTACTATCCTCCTGTCCTCGCTATCTATACCCCACATCCTGATTTCGGGTATCCCGCCAACTACACTATAGTTAACGTCTAGTATCCAAAACTTCACGTTAACCACGACTAACTCCCCAACAATCGAATAACCAGTAACGAGGTAATATCTATTTTTTCGCCAACAAAAATCTTAAGAAACGTTTTATGCCACGGGGATGAAACGCTCTCTGCAGCCTTTTTCATCTATTATTACCATGTCTATTCCGTCCCCACTGACGGCGTCTCTACTGAACGCCATCCTAATAGCTCTCTCAGCCAGCTGCTGCGCCGTCTCCAGCGTGATGTCGTCTCGGTATCCCTCCTCGATTATACCTATTGCCACTTGAGAACCCGTACCTAGAGCCGCGTAGTCGTCCTCTATTACGGCGCCTATCGGGTCTAATATGTACACGTGCGGCCCTTTATCGTCTACCCCGCCAACTATAGTCTCCACCATGTAGGGCAGGAGCCTCCTACTGTACAATATCAAGGACATCAGTTTAGCTGTGCTGTAGACGGACATCGGAAAGCCGCTTTCAAGCTCGTATAGTCTTATCTCTGCCTCTATGTTTTTAGCTATGGTTTGCATGTCTGCTATGAAACCAGCGCTGGTCATGCCTATCTTGTCAGTTATCTTGAAGACCTTCTTCCCAGCCTTACTCATCAGTGTGAAACCATAGGTGACTCTTTTGTCAGCGGCTAGGACAACTCCGTCTTTGGCCTTTATACCTACGGCAGTAGCCCCTGGGTAGTAGTACCAAGCCAAACTTAAACCCCCAGCAAACAACATAGATGAGATATTTATACACTCTTTCCCCCTCCTTTTCGTGGTTGTTCTTGAAGGACAGGTCGCTAGAGGAAACCCTGAAGAAAATGGTGCTGGCTCCGAAAAACCCGGCAGAACTCTTCGAAGCAGCCCTGAGTAGAGCTAAGAAAGTGACGAAAAGAGGCAGGGGGCTAACGGGGATTAAAAGGCTTGAAGAGAGGAGGATAGAAGTCGCCAGGGCTTACGTCGTTAAACGCCTCAAAGATATTGCCTTGAGAAGCGTGTTCCTGGAGGATTTACACGACTTCCACAGAGATCTCGCCGAACTGGCCATAAACGCGGACGAGTATAAGAAATGCATGTCTATGATTTACGGTGCCGTTAGGATAATCAATAAGGTAGCCGCTGAGCAAAGGTGGAAGGTCAGGTATGCCCTCACTAGGGGAGAAGCCGCTAGGTATAGGCGACAGTTTTTCGGGAGGTTGAGGTCGATACTAGAGGACCTCGAAAACTGTATGGTCAAGGTGCGCAGGTATCAATTGGAACTCTTGAAGTTGCCGAACGTAGACCCCTACCTAGACTCCCTGATAATAGCCGGCCCGCCTAACGTCGGTAAGTCCTCCTTGGTCAGGGCTATTTCGAGGGCCAAGCCCGAAGTTAGGGAATACCCGTTTACTACTAAGAGCATAATAGTAGGCCACATAGAGATTGGCGAGAAGAAGATCCAGGTTCTGGACACTCCCGGGCTCTTAGACAGGCCCTTGGAAGAGAGGAACCCTATAGAGAGACAGGCAGTACTAGCGATGAAACACCTGAGAGGAGTCATAGTATTCTTGTTCGACCCCACAGAAACCTGCGGTTTTCCGCTCGACTACCAGCTGAGAGTGTACAGGGAAATTAAGGAGCATTTCCGAGAGATTCCCTTCATGTTGCTGGCGAACAAGATAGACATAGCGTCCTCCAAAGACGTGGGCAGGGTTCTAAGGCTACTCGGGGAGGAGAAGAAAGACCTAATACTAATCTCAGCCCTTAGAAACGTAAATATCGATTATTTCCTGGAGAAAGCTCTGTCTTTCTTTACGCTTAAAAAACCATAAAGACCGCCGCGCTTAAGGCTTGATGGGGGCGGGCTATGATAACTCCTCCCGAGAGAGCTGATATAGCCATCATAGGCGGCTCAGGCCTCTACGACCCCACTTTTGTCGAAGAGCCCAGGGAAATTAAGATATATACACCGTACGGCCTCCCCTCGGACTTCATAACTGTGGGGTTAGTTAAGGGGCGTAAAGTAGCTTTCCTGCCTCGTCACGGCCGTAAACATAAGCTTCCTCCTCACGCCATAAATTACCGCGCTAATATCTGGGCGCTGAAGGAACTGGGAGTGCGCAGGATAATCTCCGTATCGGCTGTTGGGAGCCTGAGAGAAGACTATAAGCCGGGAGACTTCGTCTGTCCCGACCAATTCATAGACATGACTAAACGCAGACATTACACTTTCTTCGACGGGCCAGTAACAGTGCACGTCTCCATGGCCGACCCCTTCTGCCCCGAACTCAGGGAGATCTGCTTAGAAGCCGCTAAGACGTTAGGGATAACAATGCACGACAAGGGGGTTTACGTCTGCATCGAAGGACCCCGTTTCTCCACGCGAGCCGAGTCTAGGCTCTGGAGGATGTGGAAGGCCGATATAATAGGTATGACACTAGTCCCCGAAGTCAACTTGGCCAGAGAGGCTAGAATGTGCTACGTCACTATCGCTATGGTCACGGATTACGACGTCTGGGCAGAGAGGCCCGTGACAGCTCACGAAGTGGAGAGAGTAATGAAGGAAAACATAGAGAAGGCTAGGAAACTAGTTTACGAGCTAATACCAAGGATACCAGAGGAGAGGAAGTGCCACTGCGGCAAATTCCTCGATGAGGCCATACTTTAAATCAGATGATAACGTCGTACAATGGCATGCGCGTATACGTTAAGAGCTATGGTTGCTGGCTGAACAAGGGAGAAGCGGAAATAATAAAGGAGATACTGGTGGAAAAGGGCTTCACGTTAGTGGATAGTATCGAAAGCGCTGACGTCGCGGTTATACATACCTGCGCCGTTAGGGGAGATACAGAGACCAACATGCTGAGAATCATAAAGGAAGCCGAGGAGAAACTTAGTAAACGCGGCGGTAGATTGGTAGTTACCGGTTGCCTCGTGAACGTAAGACCTTGGTCGATAAAGAAGCTGGCGCCTACAGCCTCCCTCTTAGAACCAGATGCCTTAGAGGAGATAGCTAGAGCTGTTGACAGTGAGGTCATCGTGGTAAGGAGGTATAGCGGTAAGAGAACTCGGCTGCCTCTCCATAGTGGCGGGCATACATACATTTTACCTGTTGGGAGCGGCTGTCTAGGTAACTGTGGTTTCTGTGTAGGTAAGGTGGCGAGGAGGAAACTCGTGAGCTACCCGCCAGATCTGATAGTTAAGCACTTCAAGGACGCGGTCATGAAGGGAGCGAAGCAGATATTCCTCGTCGGCCAGGACTTAGCCGCCTACGGAGCGGATATAGGGTACTCCCTGCCCGACCTCCTCAGAACCCTATTAGACGAGGTAGATGGCGATTATAGGATACGCATAGGGATGATGGAGCCTTTCCTAACTCGCAGGTTCGTTAAAGAATTGGCAGAACTCATGAGGGATGAAAGGGTCTACAATTACGTCCACCTGCCTCTACAATCGGGAGACGATAGGATATTGAAGCTGATGAACAGGCGCTACACGGTGGCTGAGTACAGAGCCATACTTGAGTTGATGAGGGGGAGATTGGAAAGGCTAAACATAGTCTCCGACATGATAGTCGGCTACCCAGGAGAGGGAGAGGAAGAGTTTAAGAGAAGCGTGGAGGCTGTAAAGAAGTTCCGCTTCGATAAGACTCACGTAGCCCGCTACACGTTAAGACCTTTCACAAAGGCTTACGTAGCGGATAACCTAATCGCCGAACCTGAGAAGAAAAGGCGTAGCACTATACTTAGCGAGGTGGCCATGCGGGTCTCTTTAGAGGTTAACCGTGGCTACCTAGGCTTTAGAGGGGAAGCTTTAATTGAAGGTAGAAAGAAGGGAGGTTTCTTCGCTAGGTTAAGGCTGAACTACAAGCCTGTGGTAGTATTTGAGGAAGTAAAAGTGGGAGAGATCGTAGAGGTAAAGATAGAGAAAGCAGAGGCCTATCACCTAGTCGGGAGGATCGTGAGGTGACGATATCCTCACTTAGTGCCCAGCTCCCATGACGCCAAATACTCTCTCTGCTCTGGAGTGAGTTCCTCTATCTCCACGCCGAGAGCCTTCAACTTCATTCTGGCTATCTGTTCATCGAGTTCTTTAGGTAAGGTGTACACTTTAGGCTCTAGTTTACCTCTGTTCTCTAACAGGTAGTTCACGGCGAGGACTTGGTTAGAGAAGCTCATGTCCATTACCTCCGACGGGTGGCCCTCTGCAGCTGCTAAGTTGACGAGCCTCCCCTCAGTTAAGAGGAAGAGCCTTCTGCCGTCGGGTAATACGTACATCTCGACTAGCGGCGTTATCCTTCTCTTCTCGACCGCTACTTCCTCCAAGTCTGGGATTGAAATCTCGACGTTGAAGTGGCCCGCGTTAGCCAGTATTGCGCCGTCCTTCATCTTTACAAAGTGCTCCTTTCTTATCACGTCCCTGTTACCGGTAGCTGTGATGAAGATATCGCCTATAGGGGCAGCTTTAGACATGGATGTGACGTAAAAACCGTCGTAGTAGGCCTCTAGCGCCCTTATAGGGTCTACTTCTACTACGACTACCCTAGCGCCCATCCCCCTCGCCCGTGTGGCGATCCCCCTACCAACCCATCCGTAGCCAGCAACTACTATCGTCTTGCCTGCCAAGAGTACGTTAGTCGCCCTCATGATGCCATCCAGAGAACTCTGCCCCGTACCGTACCTGTTGTCGAAGAGGAACTTGGTTAAGGAGTCGTTCACGGCTACTACGGGATAGAGCAGCTCTCCCCTCGCTGCTAAGGATTTAAGCCTAATTACGCCAGTAGTAGTCTCCTCTGTGCCGCCTATAACGCCACACTTGTAGCTCCCCACCACACCCTCGACTATTCTTACGTCCTCCCCCTTAACGCCGTAGTGTAACTTGTGTATGAGACCCGTGAGATCGCCTCCGTCGTCCATAGTTATCTTTGGGTTAGCAGCTATGACGTTAGCAATAGCCTCGTAATATTCCTCCGTTGTCATACCTCGCCAGGCATATACGTGTATGCCTTCCTCTGCTAGGGCCGCTGCTACTTCGTCCTGTGTCGAGAGAGGATTGGAAGCGGATAGGTAAACTTCTGCGCCGCCCGCCCTTAAAGTCTTAACGAGTACAGCAGTTTCCTTCGTTACATGTAAGCACGCCCCGATGACTACGCCTTTAAAGGGCTTTTTCTCCTTAACTTCCCTCCTCAGCATCATCAAAACAGGCATGTGAATCTCTGCCCACTCTATCCTAGCCCTACCCTTCGGCGCAAGGCTCACATCTTTAACCCTATACTCAGCCACTTTACCCACCAGGGTTCTTCCTCCTGGGACGAGCTTATAGGTTTACGCTCTTGCCCTTACTCCGTGTAATTTTGGTTGGCTAATGAAGTATCAGAAAATCTTCTTGCAAAGAGAAACCAGGCCTCCGAAGGGGATAGTAAGGTATTCTTAAACGCCGAGACCTTTTTTAAGAACTCCGTAAAGGGGTGTGGAGAGGGGCGCCTATGGCGTCGGAGTCAATCGAGGTGGTTGAGGTCAGAGAGAACAAATTGATAGGTAGGCGCGAAGTGACGTTGAAGGTAGAGCACTTCGGTAAGGGGACTCCAAAGCGGTTGGAGATGAGGGAGAAAATAGCGGAGCTATTTAAGGTACCGTTAGATAATGTCTATGTTAGAAACATAAAAACCGAGTATGGAATGAACGTCACGTGGGTTACTGCACACATTTACAATAGTAGTGAGAGAGCCTTAGAGATAGAGCCCGAGTACATTATAAAGAGGAACCAGCCTGAAGAGAAGGAGGAGGGCGGGGAATAATGGCGCACGTACACAAGCTGTACGAATACGACTATAAAACTGGCAAGATAAAGCTGAAGAATAAGAAGTGCCCGCGTTGCGGCAGAGTGATGGCCCACCACATGAAACCTATAGAGAGGTGGCACTGCGGCAATTGCGGCTACACGGAATTCGTGACTAGGAAAAAATGAGAGACCTAATAGTTCTGGGAATAGAGAGCACGGCGCACACCTTCGGAGTTGGTATCGCTTCTCTTAGGGGAGAGATACTCGCAAACGTTAACAAGACGTATAAGCCAGCGACGGGAGGCATACACCCTAGGGAGGCCGCCGAACACCATAGTAAGGTTGCTGCATCCACCATAGTTGAAGCTTTGAACACAGCTAATATCTCTCCCGAAAACCTCGACGGAGTGGCTGTATCTCTAGGTCCGGGTATGGGGCCTTGTTTGAGGATAGGCGCTACCCTAGCTAGGCTGTTAGCGCTGACTTACGATTTACCCTTAGTACCCGTTAACCACGCCGTGGCTCACGTGGAGATCGCAAGGCTGACAACCGGGTTTGAAGACCCCCTAGTAGTTTACATAGCAGGTGGGAACACGATAATCACCACTTACGTGGAGGGGAAGTATCGAGTATTCGGGGAAACGCTGGACATCCCCCTAGGGAACTGCTTAGACACTTTCGCGAGGGAGTTGGGGCTTAAACTGCCAGGCGTACCTAAGGTAGAGGCATTAGCAAGAAAGGGAAAGGTGTACTACGACTTACCCTATACAGTTAAAGGGCAGGACTTATCGTTCTCGGGACTCCTGACAGCTGCACTGAACCTGCTTAAGAAGGGAGTTAGGCTGGAAGACGTGTGTTATAGCCTGGTTGAAACAGCCTATTCGATGGTGGTTGAAGTAGCTGAGCGGGCCCTAGCGCATACGGGTAAAACAGAACTAACTCTGACCGGAGGAGTCGCTAGGAGTGAAATGCTGTCTGAGAAACTCAGGGTAATGGCCGAAGCGCGCGGTGTCAAGTATAAACCAGTAGACCCGGAGTACGCGGGGGATAATGGAGCTATGATAGCCTACACGGGAGCCCTAGCTCTCTCCTCAAGTATAACGGTACCTGTTGAAAAAAGCTACATACGCCCCCTGTGGAGACTTGACGAGGTAGAAGTAAAATGGAGAGCTTAGCTGGGAAGGTAATAAACGACGTTAGCCAGATACTGCCTAGCTTTAAACCACTAGGTGTACTTGCGGTGGGTGCGGAGGCCGCCCTCATAGACGGCACATTCTTAGGTTGGAGAGTAGTGGCCAAGTACCGCTATCCCAAACCCTACAGGAATGAGAAACTCGATGTCCGTCTGAGGTCGCGGAGAACCGCGCGGGAAGCCAAGCTCATACTTAAGGCCCTCTCCGTGGGAGTACCAGTTCCAGCCCCTATCCTGGTAGACGTACAGCGCGGCTTATTGGTGATAGAAAAAGTGGAGGGGGAAAGGCTTAAGGAATCCATAGATAAGCTGGGCGGAGAGGTTGAGAGAGTCTTCAGGACTCTCGGTGTATATGTGGGTAGGTTACATCAGGCTGGCATGATTCACGGGGACCTGACTACTTCCAATGTGATATTAAGAAACGAGCGAATCACGCTGATAGATTTCGGGCTTGGAGATTTTACTCATGAGTTAGAAGCTCAGGGGGTAGATCTACACTTATTCTTAAGAGCCTTGGAAAGCACGCACCCAAGCCTAGCCAAGCGACTCTTCAGCAAGTTGATGGACGGTTACGAGAGAGTTAGGGGGCGCGATAAGAGGCTAGAGGTAGAAAATAAAATTAGGGAGATAAGGATGAGAGGAAGGTACGTGGTGGAGAGACGGCGAAAAGTATTAAGCCCTATGGGTGAGGAGGGAGTGGTATGAGGAAGAGCAAGGAGAAAGGAAAGTCTCACTCGACGAGGCCAGCGAAGATAGAGAGGCCAGCTTGGGTTAAGTACTCGCCGAGCGAAGTAGAGGAGCTAGTGGTATCATTGGCGAAGAAGGGTTACCCGCCCTCTATGATAGGAATCATACTGCGTGACCAGTACGGGATACCGCTCGTAAAGGCAGTTACTGGCAAGAAGATAACGAGAATACTGAGAGAGCACGGGTTAGCGCCCGAGATACCGGAAGACCTGTACAACTTGATGAAGAAGGCGGCTAGGATAAGGCGCCACTTGGAGGAGCACCCCAAAGACTATCACTCGGCTAGGGGGTTACAGCTAGTTGAGTCTAAGATTCACAGGTTAGCGAAGTACTACAAGAGGAAGGGAGTACTCCCGCCTGACTGGAAGTATAAGCCGGGTAAAATAACGATATTCGTGTAAGGCCAAAGCCACTAGCCTCTTAAATAGATAATCTAAACTAGAGTTATGGGAGAGTAATGTTAGAGCGCCTAGTCTCTTCGTCGAATGAACAGTATAAGGAGTTATTGAATAGAGTAGTGGAAGGGGTGGAGTGGGTTAAGAGCTTAAAGCCGCCGGTGCTCTTAGTATCTCATTACGACGCTGATGGACTCTGCGCGGCTACCGCGATGGTTAAAATGTTCAATCTATTGAAAGTGCCCTACCACTTAAAAGTGGTCGAGCAACTAACCCCTAAGCTGATCTCCGAGCTCATGAGGATGAGTTATAGGTCTATAGTATTCCTCGACCTAGGCAGCGGATACCTCGATTACATAAAGCCCGGCAGGGAGAAGAAAGTGCTCGTTATCGATCACCACTTACCCCAGGGAGACCCCTCCGAGAACGTGTTTGAGGTGAACCCCCATAGGTTTGGGGTTGACGGGGCGCGGGACGTAAGTTCATCTGCCTTATCCTTTCTGCTCTACGACGGGGTTTCAGGAGGAGCAGAGGAAGACATCCACCTAGCGTTGATAGGCGCGCTGGGAGATAGGCAAGACCAAGGGCGTAGGTTCCGCCTGGTCGGTATAAACAAACTGATAGCTGATGAAGGGGTTAAACTGGGGCTTGTAGAAGAAAAGATAGGATTAAGGCTATACGGTATTCACACACGCCCATTGGTTAGAGCTCTCTCACTGACAATGGACCCTCCTGTCCCTAATCTAGCTGGCAACGAAGACGCATGCCTCTCCTTCCTCAAAAGGATAGGGGTAAACCCCATAAAAGGGGAGGAGTTGAGGAAATACAGTGACCTAACCTTAGAGGAAAGGAGAGTATTAGCCACGGAACTCGTCAAAATGATGATATCAGCAGGCTACCCCGTGAACGAAGCCGAGAGAATATTCGGAGCCATGTACTACCTGAGGAGAGAGTCACCCCTGAGTCCGCTCAGCGACGCTAGAGAATACGCCTACGTGGTAAACGCTTGCGGGAGACTGGACCACCACGCCGTCGCCATAGGTCTCCTCATGCATATACGTGGAGAATTACTTTCAAGAGCTCTAAGCTATATCAGGGAGTACAGGCGTCTACTTTTCAAAGCTCTGAAGCAAGCCTCGGGAGGAGGGGTAAAAGTACTGGAAGACGAATACCTCCTCGTGTACGACTATAAGACGTCTCTACCATCAAAAGTAACGGGCTCTGTAGCCTCCATACTGTCCTCATCCACTAAAACCAGGGCTAAGGTTCTAGTAGTAACGGCGTCATTCAGCGAAGACTACGTTAAGGTCTCCGCGCGTAAAACGGCCACACGTAGCAGAGTGAATATAGGCGAAATCCTTACGCGTACAGCTGTGAAAG
>Ga0190367_1001151_pt1 | contig 16080 bp, 18 predicted proteins | sample 4872181011_MG_FD_171838 | JGI IMG/M metagenome (GOLD analysis project Ga0190367, IMG submission 171838) | Hydrothermal vent microbial mat bacterial communities from Southern Trench, Guaymas Basin, Mexico - 4872-18-10-11_MG | ecosystem: Environmental > Aquatic > Marine > Hydrothermal vents >...
TTCTATTACTTTGTCTTTTTGTCTTTAATTTTGAAAGCTAGTTTCATCAAATTATTCTCGAAATACTTATAAGCTTAACTCATGTAACGTGTCCGTGAATATGTCAAGTGAAAATTTACTGGAAATCTTGAATTTACGCGTTTACTACTTTACATTTGATGGTGTGGTTAAGGCAGTTGACAATGTTTCTTTAGCTATTAGGAAGGGTGAATCACTTGCACTTGTAGGTGAGTCTGGTTGTGGTAAGAGTACTCTTGGTCTTTCAATAATGAGGCTTGTACCTAGACCGGGTAGGATTGTTGATGGAAAAATAGTTTTACATCCCGATATGATTGATCTGGTTAGTGCACCTGAGAGTGAAATTAGGAGAATTAGGGGTAAGAGAATTGGCATGGTTTTTCAAGATCCTATGACATACCTTAATCCCGTAATGAAGATTGGTGATCAAATAGCTGAGGGAATAATGCAGCATGAAAGATGTAGTCGTGAGGAAGCTAGGAAGCGAGCTATTGAGCTTTTAGCTAAAGTTAGAATTCCTGATCCAGCAACAATTGCATCATATTATCCGCATCAATTGAGTGGTGGGATGAGGCAGAGAGTTGTTATTGCAATTGCAATTTCATGTAATCCTGAGCTGCTAATTGCTGATGAGCCCACAAGTGCATTGGATGTTACTGTTCAAGCTCAAATACTCGACTTAATAAAGGAGCTTCAGGAAGAGCTTAACTCATCGCTATTACTCATAACTCATGACCTAGGAATTGTTGCAGAAACTTGCGATAGAGTTGCAGTAATGTATGCTGGTAAAATTGTTGAGGAAGCAGATGTCTATGACTTATTTAGAGAGCCAAAGCACCCATACAGCGAGGGTTTGCTTAGAGCTGCTCAAAGCATTGAGAGTGGGAGTAGGGAGATAGTTACTATTGAGGGATCAGTTCCGGATCTCCTTAATCCACCTCCAGGCTGTAGATTTCATCCAAGATGTAAATATGCAATGGAAAAATGCAAGATTGAATGCCCACCAATGATAGATCTGGGTAATAGGCGTGTTGCATGTTGGCTCTATGCGTGATGACTATGTCAAGTAGAATACTTATTCAGGTTAGAAATGTGAAGAAGTATTTCCCTGTTGGTTCAGGCCTATTTAGGCGAAGTCGCAGATATGTTAAGGCTGTAGATGGTGTCAGCTTCGATATACCTGAAGGTGAAACCTACGGGCTTGTAGGTGAAAGTGGTTCAGGGAAAACTACTCTTGCAAGAGTAATGTTGGGCCTCATCGAGCCAACTGATGGAGCAGTGTACTTTAGAGGTAAAAACATTTTCAAGCTCAGTAAAGAGGAAATGAGAAAGATTAGGAGGGAAATGCAAATTATATTTCAAGATCCACTTGCATCATTAAATCCAAGGAAAACTATAGAGCAGACGCTTAAGCAGGTATTTAAGATCCATACTTCGCTGAGTGATGATGAGATACTTGATAGGGTAAAGAGTCTCCTTGAAATGGTGGGTTTAACTCCTCCAGAGAGATTTCTTAGTAGATATCCACATGAGCTTAGCGGCGGCCAAAGACAGCGCGTTTGTATTGCTAGAGCAATAGCCTTAAAGCCATCCTTTCTAATAGCTGATGAACCAGTATCAGCCTTGGATGTTTCAATTAGGGGGCAGATAATTAAGTTGATAAGGAGAATACATGAAGAATTCAACATGGCCTATCTCGTCATAACCCATGATATAGCACTCGTCAAAAGTATGTGTAAAAATGTCTTAGTAATGTATTTGGGTAGGTTGGTTGAGATTGGAGAGACGATGGATGTTATGAAATCACCGCTACACCCATATACTCAAATGCTTCTCTCAGCAGTTCCAATACCTAATCCTGAAATCGCGAGAGAGCGTAAGAAGCATAGAGTTGTTATAGGTGAACCCCCATCACCAATAAATCCTCCAAAGGGATGCCACTTCCACCCCAGGTGTCCATACGTAAAGGAGATTTGCAGAAAAGAAAGACCAGAGCTCATTAGGGTTGATGGGAGGCTCGTTGCCTGCCACCTCTATATGTAATTGCTTTCTGCATGATCAATTATGCTTTACTTAAGTCTTTAGCAAATCAAATTTGGGAAAGGTTTATGCGCAAATTTTAAATAATTTTGATTACCAAAAGGTTTTCAGTGTGTAAATAAAGGTTTTATCGGAGGAAAACGGTTTGAAATCTAAAGTTAAGCTAGTTGTGCTTTGTAGCGCTTTTCTAGCAGTTCTATTGGCTTCATCGGTGTTCGCCTTTCCCACTTCATCTCGGCTAGCGAGGGGTCAGCCAAGGTATGGTGGTACACTCGTTTGGGGAATTATTACCGAGCCTCCACATTTAGTTGGTGCAGGTCCACCAACATGGGTTTACCAGCAGGTGACGCAGCATATATACAATACCCTCGTTAGATGGAATCCAGAGAAGTGGGAGTGGGAGCCAGAATTAGCTGAGTCTTGGGAAGTTAAAGTTGATGAGAAGGGTAGGATGATCATAACATTCCACTTAGTTAGAAATGCTACGTGGCATGACGGTAAACCGTTTACATCAGCTGACGTTAAGTTCACTTACGAGGAGATCGCTCCACTATTCAATAGCTTCATAGCGGCAATGATGAGGGATTACGTTGAAGCAATTGAAACACCAGACAATTACACCGTAGTCTTCATATTCAAGCATCCATGGGCTCCAGCATTCTATCCAGGAATTTTCTGTGGCTGTGCTACAGGTATAATGCCAAAGCACTTATATGAAGGAACGGATATACTGCACAATCCATATAACATGAAACCTGTTGGAACCGGTCCATGGAAGTTTAAGGAGTGGAAGAGAGGCGAGTACATAATTTTAGAGAGGAACGAGAACTATTGGAAGAAAGGCATACCATATCTAGATAGGATAATATTCAAGATAATACCAGACCCCCACGCGCTAGCATTAGCATTTGAGAGAGGAGAAGTAGACTTCATTTGGTCATACGGATTGACATTCCCAGATGCTGTAAGACTTCAAGAGCTAATTGGCCTAGGTAAACTTCCTGGAAAGAAAGTATGGTTCTGGCCAAGTCCATGTGGTTCAGAATTAACTCTAGCATTTAACCTGCATGAGGAGGGTCCAGAGCCATTAAAGGATGTTAGAGTTAGAAAGGCTATTGCAGCTGCAATTAACAGAACTAAAATAGCTGAAGTAGTCTATCTAGGTAGAGTTGAACCCCTAGAAACACCTCTCTCAGCAGCACCAGCTAATTCACTGTACTATGACCCAACAATTAAACAGCCAGAGTATAACCCGGAGCTTGCTAGAAAACTTTTAGATGAGGCAGGTTACAAGCCTGGTCCAGACGGAATAAGATTTAAGCTTAGAATAGCAGTTGATATAGTTGCCTACCCAGCATTCTTGAAGGTTGCGGAGCTCATAAGAGATTTCCTAAAGGAGGTTGGTATTGAAGTTGAAATTGAAGCACTTGAAACTGCTGCATGGCATGAGAAGGTGTTCAAGAAGTGGGACTACGACATGGCACCCTTACCATATTGCTATGGTCCAGGCCCCTCATACCTAATTAGGTATTTCACAACAAGGGGTATTGCTAGAGCTTCATGGACGAACGCTGCTGGATATAGTAATCCAGAATTCGACGAGTTAATGTATAAGGCTGAAAGAGAGATTGATAAGGCTAAGCAAGCTGAGTTAGTTAAGAAGGCTCTTAGAATAATGGTTGAAGATCAGCCAGCTGTCTGGCTAGTATCTAGAACATTCATAAACGCATTGAACTTAGAGTTCTCGGACGAGTACCAGCCAGGTGCATGGGAGAATGCTGGTGGAGTAGCTTATGAGAGACTTGAAAGAGTCTACTGGGTTAAAGCTCCACTAGTTAGGGAGAAGGAGGTTGTTAGAGAAGTCATTAAGGAGGTTCCAGTAATTCCAGGATGGGTTTATGCAGTTGTTGGAGTAGCAGTAATAGCAATAATTGCAGCTATAGGCTCAGTAATATACATAACTAAAAAGAGGGGAGTACCAAAATAGTGAAGGGGAGCACTAATGTCCCCACTACTATCATTCATAGCTAAGAGAGTGCTTCAAGCAATTCCCCTAATTTTTGTTACAATTATCATAACTTTTATTTTAGTTCATGCAGCTCCAGGTGATCCCACATATATTTTGACTGGTGAAATTGGAGATGAAGAATTCGTTAAAATGTTGAGAGCTAAGTTTGGCCTCGATAGACCCCTACATGAACAGTTCGTAATATACCTCTGGAATGTTTTGAGGGGTGATTTAGGATATTCCTATATTAAAGGTGCATCTGTCTCGAAGCTTATTTTGGAGAGAATACCTGCAACCATGATCCTAGTAATAACTGGAATGACTTTAGCAGTTATAATAGGGATTCCCATAGGGATAATTTTAGCCATTAGGAGGGATGTTATTGGAACATTACTTTCATTCTTATCACTTCTCGGAGTTTCAACACCCTACTTCTGGCTTGGACAAATGCTCCTAATAATCTTCGCGTTAATACTTGGACTTTTCCCAGTTGGAGGTATGATTGATGTTAAGGCCGGACATCAAGGACTAGATTACTTTTTAGATCTACTTCATCACTTAACGCTTCCAGCAGTAACACTCGCGATATTTAACATAGCTTACATAGCTAGAATTACTAGGGCGAGCTTAATTGAAGCTCTCAATCAGAACTATATAGTTACAGCTAGAGCTAAGGGCTTAAGTGAGAGAACAGTATTATTAAAGCATGCTCTAAGAAATGCACTTCTACCAGTAACAACTTACACTGGCTTAACTATTGGAGTTCTACTTGTAGGTGCAATTTTAACCGAAACAATATACTCATGGCCTGGAATGGGCTTACTACTATATGAAGCTCTTAGATTAAGAGATTACCCCGTAGTCCTAGGGGTATTCATTTACGGGTCAATAATAGTTATCGTAGCGAACTTGATAGTGGACATATTATATGCTATTCTGGATCCGAGAATTAGAATTAGGTGATTCATCTTGAAGAGTAGAAGTGTGATTGACAAGCAAATACTCATTAAAGCAGGTCACTTAGGTGCACTATTGATTTCGAGGTGGAGAGCTAGAGCTAACACTAAAATGATTAGTGGGTTAACTATCATTTCACTAATAATTGTGCTTGCAATAATAGCTCCACTAATAACTTGGTATCCTCCACTGAAAACGCTTATTGGAAAACCATTAACTCCACCATGCTTAAAGCATCCCTTTGGAACAGACGATTTAGGTAGAGACATATACTCCAATGTAATCTACGGTGCTAGAATATCTCTATTCGTGGGTGCAACTTCAGTTGCTATTTCACTCGTTATAGGAATACTTGTTGGAGCAGTTGCAGGTTACTATGGAGGTTTAATTGGAGATTTACTAATGAGGATAACCGATATGTTCCTAGTAATACCTAGATTCCTACTCGCACTAATTATAGCAGCCATATTTGGTCAAAGCATTTTCAACATAATTCTAGCCATCGGAATCACTGGTTGGCCAGCTGTAGCGCGGTTAATTAGAGCCGAGTACCTATCAATTAAGGAGAGACCGTACGTTGAAGCTGCAAAAGCTATAGGTTTGAAGGATCGGCAAATAATATTTGGTGAAATACTACCGAACGCAATAACGCCTCTAATACCATACTCAGTTCTTGAAACTGGAACTGCAATACTCATTGAAGCGAGCCTAAGCTTTCTAGGATTAGGAGATCCAAATGTGCCAAGCTGGGGATTAATGTTAAACAATGCTCGACAATACTTGAGAATAGCTTGGTGGATGGCTTTCTTTCCAGGATTGGCTCTATCCCTAGTTGTTTTGGGGTTAAATCTTTTAGGAGATGGATTAACAGAGTACTTAAGTCACACTTAAAATTCATTAAGCTTACTAAAGCGCTAAAATTGAGTAGAGACCGAGTAGTATGAGCAATGAATTAGCTAATAGTTTCATGAATAACTTGACACTTCCACTTCTAATTTTACTAAGTTTTTTCCCAAGCAATGCCACTAGAATTGTGAGGATCAGCATTGGAACTATAAATATTAAGTTATAGATCAGCAGGAACCACTGGGAGAGAATATTGTTTCGAATTTTAGCTATAGCTAACGTAGCAATGAAGTATGGTCCACCTGAGCATGGAAGTAATAGAAAGCCGCATAATAAGCCTAAACAGAAAGTTGAAAGCATGCTAATATTGGATCTCCTAAATGATAATGGTGATATTTTATTGGCAATGGCTCTTCTAAAGATTCTTGGTATGGGTGAATAATCTCTCCCTGTCAATTCTCCGATTATATTTCTCAGGCCAAGATAAACTGCGATTATGGCGGCAATGTACTTGAGGTGGCTGCTGAAGTTCCATTTAAAATGTGTACTAGACCGAGCCCAATCAAATAGTATGTAGTGAAAATGGCTAGAGTGAACATTAAGCCAGCTTTCAATGCATACTTAGTTCCAAAGTATGTTAATGCTAAGATTAATAGTAAAGTGAAGAGCATGAAGATACATGGATTTATGGAATCTGCGAGAGCAGCTAGCACAACCATTATTGCTAAAGATTTATAATCAATGACTTCTAAGTGCTGCTCATCAACATCAACTATTTTCTTCAATTTTCAACTTGATCCTCAGTTAATTTGGCTATGAATTTTACTTTAGGTTGAGTTGAGGGGCATATGGGGTAATTACTTGCATTATTTTCTTTAAAGTAGGCTAGAAGTGGCTTACTGTAAAGTTAAGTAATCTCCTCTTAATCTCCCTCCACATTTCAAATTCGGGTAAACCGAAGATTAGACCTCTAATTTCGCCATTCACTATGAAGATCATGACCGGGAGAACTCCATACCTTATGCCTGCTACCTCGTATAATTCAATTAATCTAGTTAGTGAGCTTTCATTTTCAATATTGAAGTAGACCACTTTGCTTAATGGAAACATTGCTCTCACATTCTCAACGGCCATCAAGCAATTACTGCACTTATCACTACCATAAATATAGACTATCATGTTATAGGGAGAATTGGATGCTGAAGCCATTGCTAGAAATGCTATTAAGAGTATTGGGATTATTTTCATGTTCTTCAAATTATTAAGCTACATTATAACATTAAATACTTACTTTTTAATGAACTAATTTTATTTACGAAATGGGAATTCTTATATATGTAAACTCTCCTTTCCGTCTTGGAGGTTATTAATGTCGCCTAGAATCCCTGGTGGGGGGTTTAAGCGGAAATTAATTTCTTTAGCTAGAGACTTGGCTAGGAAGCCTAGGGATGTGGAGCATGCTATTGTTGTATTTGAGGATGGATGGGTTTCACCCATTATAAGTCAGGGTTTGAAGTATGGTACATTTATTCCGCTTAGAAATAGCATTCATGGATATGCAATTGCAGTCCTGCATACTCATCCAGTTCCTAGAACGGCACCATCAATAGCTGATCTCAACTTACTATTCAGTATGTCGATGTTTAATACTCCAGTTTACTTAGGCACTATTTATAGGGGTGATGATGAAGTAACTCTAACACTATATATTGCGAATAGGAGGATCAATCCAGTTGAGGCTAGAGCCATCTTGAGTGAATCATATGTTTATGAGGTACTGAACATTGAGGGTGGATTTAAAGAAGATTTATCTGATAAGCAGATTTATGAGCAGCAAATTTTGCTCCAGAAATTTGGTATTTCAATCGAGAGATACAGATTCAAACTGTAATGTGGAAGAATGCTAGTCTGGCACTATATGCGTTCCAGTTTTACCTTCCAATGCTTCTACAGCTTTATCCAATGCCGTTATTATGGCCTTTTTCCCTCTACCTCCCCACTCCAGAAATCTTATGCATGCAAGAACCTTCGGTGCCATGCTTCCAGCCCAGAAGTGCCCCTCAGCTAAATACTTTTTCGCTTCACTCAAAGTCATTACATCTATTGGTTTTTGATTTGGCTTACCATAATTCAAGTACACTTTCTCTACATCCGTTAAAATGAGGAATACGTCTGGATTAACTATTTCAGCTAATCGCTCACTAGCCAAGTCCTTGTCAATTACTGCTTCAACTCCAGCTAATATGCCCTGCTCATCTTCAATCACGGGTATGCCTCCTCCACCACACGCAATGACTATTGCACCTAAATCAACAATCCTCTTTATAATATCTGCTTCAATAACTCTAATTGGATCAGGTGATGGAACAACTCTACGATAAATCCTACCTGAACCTGGCTTAACTCTCTTAACTATGATGTCTGGATTTTCCCTCTTAATTCTCTCCACCTCCTCCAATGTGTAGAATGGACCCACCGGTTTGCTTGGATCCTTGAAGTCTGGATCATTTTTATTGACAAGTACTTGTGTTATAATTGATATTACTGGAATATTGATTCCCTCTTTCCACAAGTAGTTAATTAATGTTTGCTGAATCATATAACCTATTTGACCTTGTGTCATGGCGTTAATGACATCTAGGGGCTGTGCTGGAACACCATATTTTTCTCCTGCTTCTTGCTGAATTAGTAGTGCACCTGCCTGCGGACCATTACCATGAGTTATAATGAGTTGATGACCTCTCTTTATTAACTCGACCAAGTACTTACATGCCCTACGCACATTTCTAAACTGCTCTTCATAAGTCCCCTTTTCATCAGGTAATTTAACGGCATTACCTCCCAGAGCAACTAGTATTCTAGACACGAATAAAAATTGTAAGACAATCAAATTATAAAGTTTACTAATTTTACGGGAAACCTTTAGTCATTAGTAAATTAGAAATTTACATGACTGCTGCATAAGTAGGATTAAGGAATTAGTGCTCAACTTCTAATTTATGGAATTCCCGAATTCAAAAGCGAGCATTTCATACATGAGTTCCTAAATTTCATTAGCTAAGTTTTTCCTTAACCTAAGGAGTATTATGAGCAGAAATGAACTAGCAGTGAATTTTGCTAGTAGCATAGCTAGATGCGGAAGTTGCTGAACTGGCTTTTCTGGCTGTATGGTCTCCTTGCTTAGTAGTTCTATGAGCTCTTGTGCTTTTTGATATGCCTTCATTAACTTTTCTTCTACAAATTTATCGATTATTGCCTGTGCTTCATCATGTTTATTGTTCCGTATTAATCTTAGTACTTTGCTTTCAATTTCATCGATCTCCATTAGAATTTGATTAAACAGCTTATCCCATTCCCTACGTACTATGGGCTGCCTATAGCTGTAGTTTTCATCTACCAGAACCTGTAGCTTCTTAAATACCCACCATGCGGATTCTGAATCATAATTTTTAAAGTCTCTTCCGCCAACTCCATGGGTATATGTGCTTGGTATTCTGGTCGTTGAAGCATATACTGGAATATAAATGCTTGTGCATGGACTGCTCATGCATGCCCAGATCATCTGTAATTGTCTTGGAAGCCATCTTCTCAAGTGAGCTATCATTGATGCAACAGTTCTCTTAGTGCATATTGTTCTATAAATTCTATTTTCATGTGGAGGTTCCCTATACATTTATGTTCCTTCATAGTGATCCGATAAAATCCTCATTACATCCCTAATAGTTATATTTCCTTTATGGGTTTTAGCAGGCTTAATGCGCGATTAATTATCGTAGTAGATGACTTATATGGGTATTTTTCGGGTGAATATCATTTCGCAAAATTGAATTCTTCAGGTGATTTGCACCAGCCCATTTTAATTGCATAGTCAATTAGGTCTGGGCTTGCCAGATCCCACTTAGTTGTTATTTGAAATTGATTCGCCCTAACAGCAACTTCATTTTTAACTTTAATTGCCGCCCAATAATGTCCGGCCGCCTCAACTATCCAACACTCATTTGGATCTGCTACAACATAGATTTGCCCAATGAATGCATGACCATATTTCTCAATGAGTTCACCAATGAGCTTAACTGCTTCATAAGCTGTTTTACATCTCTCTAGTACTAGTCTACATATATCATTGTCGTGCAATCCATTCCTACCTTCAAGTGGCTCTCTTGTAGGTGCATCGTTATCGGCTATTGCTAAATTCCCATTCCAATACCCCACTTCTTAGTATAAGACTTGAATCCAATCCAAGCCCAAGTGACTGGTACCTGTGGAATTTCTAGTATTGAAGTTTCACCTTAGAACCTGGCGGATGGAGTTTTCTGGGAGAGTAATATAGCCATTGAAGTTCAAACTCCATTAAATCCCTATTTTTAGCTAGAATGATTGAACCATCGGCAGTAGCATCTGGCATTACAATAATGGTCGTGCACTTCTCAATCAAACTTGATGCATACTTGCTTTCATGGTTTAAGGGGTTATGTGGAAATGAGAATTGCAGTTGAATTAGAAGGATTAATACTGCAATGAATATGTAAATTGACTTTTTATTCACACTTATTCACTTAAATATAAATTGAGTAAATAAATTTTGTAATTTAATTCCCCATTAGGAGTTCATAATACTTGTTGGAGTCAATTTATTCCCTGCCTGTCTGGATATCATGGTGGAATTATTGGCGGCTTAACGAAATACTCATTTGCTGTTATTGCTACTTGAAGCGAGTTTCTATCGTAGGCTAAGATGACGACTATGTATACTCCTGGATTTGTTAGTGGAGGTTTATCTAGCGATACTTTTGTCTTGAAAGTTATTTTTTCAGGTTTATCTGGAAAGCTCTTTGAGTATTCGATCTTTTCCTCATAAAGCCTAATTCCGAACTCATCAAAAATCTGTATGGACCATTCGAGGTCAACTCTATATTCATTATTTACTTTAACATATGAGACACCTAATGCTTCTATTTGCATCCAAACATCTTCCCCCTCACTGTACTCTGGCGGCCTCCTAACACTTGCATTTGGAGGCTCAGCATCATAAAATACTATAGTGCCCAATGAAAGACCTTTTCCAATACCTGCAGCTCTAACAATCATCTCCAAGTTCTTAATCCTGCTCTCCAGCTCTCCGATCCTTTCGCTCAATGTTCTCACCTGATTTACATAGAACATATAGCTAACACTATATCCAATGGCTACTCCCATCACTAGCCCTGCTAATGCAAATAGCGCTATGCTCCTATTCATACCCCTACTTCAACTCCTATGAATTATGCTTCACTGTGAGTAATAACTCTTAGCTATCAAGAAATAAATTGGTTGAGTAAAAAACTTTCGTAAAAGTTCATGATAGAATCAAGCATTTTGGTGGTGAACGCTTAAAATATATGGAGAAGATTAAGGGACTTATTCTCTATGTCTACTAGAGAGTGATGAAAAGCAAAGTTCAGCAATTTCAGCTGATTTATCTGAATTTTTCTAAGTATAATTTCGCTAGAAGGATTAATCCTGCTATAAAAGTTAATAGTACTCCTATACTTGGTAGATATCTCCAATATTCTATGCTTGTTGGTCCTCATAATCGGGAGTGGGAAGTTTTAGTTAAAGCGCCAGACTTATTGCCCATTCATCATAGCCTCCATTATAATGCTTAAAACTATGAATAAATTTTCACCATAAACTGTTCTGAATTGATAATGTATTGGTGAGATTTTATAAATTAATTTATTTTACGTAAATAATTTAATCATAATTGATACTATAATTATTCTATTATAATTAAGTATATTTTATTAAACGTTATTTATTCTGAAATTAATATTAACTTAACTCTATAATTCAATTTATTGTGTCACTTAAATGTGCAATTTCACTTCTATTTTTATCTTACCTTTGCAACTATATACTGTCAGCTATATTGAGATAGTTAGTTCAACTAGAGATTAATTAAATTTTTATCTTATAGCTATCATTAAAGGCATAAATTATATAGGTGTGTGAATACTTACTTATTCTCGGATTACACTTAAACTCGAACTGCACAAACATTTTAATCATATATCCTCAAACTACGTGTATCAACGTTAAATCGCTCTTAAATACTTCATTAAAAGAGCGTGATGGAGGGGGATTCCAGATAATATACTCCAAGCTGATTTCGCTCATAGTTTTTGTTGCAGTGTATATTCTAATAATTTTGGGGTTAAAGGAGCTTGCTGTTGCAAGTTTAATGGGTGTTGTAACTCTTTTGCTTCTTGGAATGATTTTTCCTGGTGAAGAACTACTTACTTGGAATGAGGCTTGGCATTACATTGATTTCGATGTGATTGCCTTGCTAATAGGTGTTATTATGGCTGCTAAAATGCTTAGACATGTCGGCTTCTTTAGATGGCTTGGCATTTATATTGCGAATTTCGTTAGGTGTGATCCATTTAAATTAATGATTTTCTTTACCATTGCAAGTGCGCTACTTAATAGCTTGGTTGGTGCAACAGTAGTGATATCGCTTGTGATGAGTATCGTGGCTTTAGAGATCATGAGCTTTCTAGAGCTAGATCCTAGACCGGTAATTTTGGCAATAATTTTCACGGTGAACATTACTGGTATGAGTACTTCAATTAGTAGTTTACCAACAATTTTAATAGCATCAGCTTTAGGACTTAGCTTTTGGGATTTCGCCTCTGCTATGTGGTTGCCAAGTGTGGTTTGCGTATTCATCCTTATAATATTAATTGCCTTAAAATATAGGGAAACCTTTTTAGCTGAGAAACCGCGATTAGAGGTCATACCTATAAGTCCATCTCAAGTGATTCCAAATAAGAAGCTCTTCGCATTCTTCTTCGCAATGTTCGTGCTCATGATTTTGGGATTCGTTTTCGGCCCTGAATTTAATTTGAAGCCTAGTGAAGTCGCCATTATAGTTGCATCAATAATGCTCATTGTAGGGGAGAAGTATATGAGGCTTGTTATTAGGGAAGTTGATTGGGAAACCATACTGTCTATCATATGTCTATCAGTCTTAGTTGGTTCACTTGAAAAATCCGGTCTAATATCCGACTTATCCACGCTAATTGCTAAGGGAGTATTGAGTGGTAGGGCTATTGGCTTGACCTTAATACTCTGGCTATCTGCCCTAATATCTGCTTTCATAGACAACGTACCCTATACCATGACCATGATTCCAGCCCTGAAAAACATTGGTAAAATGGGTTTTGATATCAGCTATTTATGGTGGGCTTTAGCCGCAGGAACATCGCTGGGAGGTAATGGTACAATAATAGCTTCATATGCAAACATCGTCGTAATAAATGAAGTTTCCAAGAGGGGATGTGAAATTGATGCATCAACATTTACTAAGCTCGGCCTTCCACTAGTACTAATTTCGACAGTAGTAGTAAACATATTACTGCTCTTAATGTATTCCTTCTAAATTCATTCATAGAGCTACTTAGGAACTGAAGTTTTACTGCAAAGCTTTTCTAGTGAATGGCTGCTATTTAGGTTTTTAACGATGACCTTATGGGGATGTATAGGGGATTTAAATAAAATGTGAGGTTTTATTTCAACTGCTAGTCTACTTGTTTTGCAGCTAATTGGCCTCCTAGGATGGTTTGTGAATTAACATTTTGCTTTTAATTTATCTTCTTGATTCATAGAATAGTTTAGGTAAATAGTAAAATCTGCCCCTATGGGATATGGTTTCTGCTTTTTCTGCGTCTAGTACTCCCTCGCGTTCGATGCCTTCATTAACTGTTACTGCAACTACTTCACCAATAAATATTGTGTGGTCTCCGGCTTCATAACTTGCATATAATTTGCATTCAAGGTGTGTAATGCACTCTTTTATTAGTGGAGGCTTAACTTTTCTTGCTGGAATAGCTGTGAGTCCTGTCTCTTTAAACTTATCAGTATTCCTACCGGAAGTTGTACCGCAAAATACTACTTTCTCGACCAGTTCTTTGCTTGGAATATTCACAACAAATTCACCTGTCTCCTTAATTAGTCTGTGGGAATATCTTTTTGGTGAGACACCAATTGCTACTAGAGGTGGATTAAAGGATATGGGCATGTACATTCCAATAGTTATAATATTGTTTTTCCCGTCTTTTGAGCAGCATGTTACTAGTACTACTGGGCTCGGCGGGCTGAATGCAACATACTTATTTGGTGGTAATTCAATCTTCAACGTGAAGTCACCGCCTAAATACTCTATGCAGGTTGAATTCAATATTAATTCTATTATTCTAAACTCACTGCCTATAACTCATAAATAAAAGTGTATTAGAATTTAATTTTAATCTAGTATTCCTCGTATTTCAGTTGGAAGTAATTTCTTGAGTGATGGCATGATGGACATTTTTCCGGTGGCTCTCTGCCATAATGGACGTATCCGCACTTCCTACAAACCCAGTAAACTTCTTTATCCTTCTTAAATAACGTTCCTGCCTCGAGCTGTTCTAATAGCTTTCTATATCTCTCTTCATGATGTTTCTCGGCAACTGCTATTGCCCTCAATCTACTTGCTATCTCAGGTAATCCCTCTTCCTCCGCTATTTTAGCGAATTCCGGATACATTTTCGTGTGCTCGTAGTTTTCTCCTGCTATTGCTCCCTTTAAATTCTCAATTGTATCACCTAATACTAATGGTGCTACTGCTTCAACCTTTATTTCACCTATTTCTTCACCCAACTTTTTCTTTAGCTCATTTATTAGCTTGAAGAGTGTTTCAGCATGCTCCATCTCATTTTCAGCTGTAATCGAGAATATTTCGGCTATTTGCTCATAACCCTCCTTCTTAGCTATGCTAGCATAAAATGTATATCTATTTCTTGCCTGGCTTTCACCTATGAATGCTTTAACTAAATTTTCAAGAGTTTTCCTCATATCTATCACTTTAAACTATTAAAGTTTCAACAAGTTTATATGTTTTTAAATGCTTATATTTGATTCGTTAACCAGCCTATATAAGTTCAGTTATAGCTATGTTCTTTTGGTGATTTAAGTGGAGCTTAGAGGCATATATGTACCTCACATAACTCCTTTTAAGGAGGATCAGTCAATTGACTATGATGCCCTTAGAGCATGCATCGACTTCTGGATTGAGGGGGGATTAAGTGGACTAGTTACTTTGGGCAGTAATGGCGAGTTCCCATACTTAATGAGGAGTGAGAGGAGGGATCTGATAAAGCATGTTATAGACTACGTTAATGGCCGCGTTCAAGTCATAGTTGGAACTGGAGCTCCGAGCACTATTGAGACCATTGAGCTCTCTAAGGAAGCCGTTGACCTTGGTGCTGATGCAGTAATGATCGCGCCACCATATTACTTTAAGGTTTCAAGCGAGGAGCTATTAAGTCACTATAGCGCAATTCTAGATGAAATTGATGCACCAGTCATTTTATATGATGTTCCAAAATTCGTCGGCTATAGCATTGAAGTAGATGTCTTTGAGAAGCTAGTTAAAGAGTACAGTCAAATTATAGGTGTTAAAGATAGCTCAAACAACATTCTCCACATAGCTGAGCTGATTAGGAGAATTGGAGATAAAATCTCGATTATGGCAGGCACTTCGAGAGTAATATTGCCAACACTTGTTCTAGGAGGTAAAGGAGCTATAGTTGCAGTAGCAAACTTCATGCCCAAGGAGGTGGTTAGGCTTTATCAATCGTTCATTGAGGGTAATATTGATGAAGCGAGGAAAATACAGTTTCTAATTAATGAGGTTGACATGCTAATGAAAAAGTATAATCAAATAGCCGTTGTCAAGGCAATAGTGAATTTAATTGGGAAGCCTGGGGGTTTACCTAGGAAACCGATACTTCCATTAAAGAAAGATGAATTGGATGATGTTAAAAGCTACCTAGTAAAATGCGGTCTACTAAGGAAGTACAGCCGTTAATTAGTAGTTGCTTTCATTGAGTGCCTTCTGCACCGCCATTAATCCACTTCCAATCTTAATTGGATAGCCTAGTTTTAGTAGTGATCGCTCTATTGCAGCAATAGTCGCTACTATATCATTTGCATTTACCGGCCCCATATGACCGACCCTAAAGTATCGATCCTTTATACCTTCGTATAGTCCTCCGGCAACTACAACATTTCTATTAAGCATTTCCCTCTTGAAGTCGCTGAGCTTAATTTGCTCTGGGAGATATATTGCGGTTACAGTTGATGCAGCCCACTCTTCACTTTTAGCTAGAATTTCCAGTCCTAAACTCCTA
>Ga0190367_1001152_pt1 | contig 16075 bp, 16 predicted proteins | sample 4872181011_MG_FD_171838 | JGI IMG/M metagenome (GOLD analysis project Ga0190367, IMG submission 171838) | Hydrothermal vent microbial mat bacterial communities from Southern Trench, Guaymas Basin, Mexico - 4872-18-10-11_MG | ecosystem: Environmental > Aquatic > Marine > Hydrothermal vents >...
ACCAAGGCCTCGGCAGATGGCGGTTATGATGTCGTGGCGTTCTACCAGCCCCCAGCTCTCCCGGGCTCTAAGCTGAAATTCATCATAGAGTGCAAGCGCTGGAAGGACAAGAAGGTAGGCGCCCTAGAGCTCGGCAGGCTCGTGGAAGCCATCGTGAAGGAGGGGGCCGATGGCGGCATCTTCATAACCACATCGGGCTTCACGGAGCAGGCCCTCGAGGAAGCGGGGAAATACATAGCTCGGGGGATAAGGTTAGAGCTCTGGGACGGCGAGAAGCTCTTGAGCGAGATAACGAGGGTCCTGGACTCCCCTGCTTCTCCGGCTATATCCGTGCCGGAGCTCGGCTTCCCGCCAGATATCATCGCCAGATACCACCGCGCCCTTATGCTCTACGAGCTCTTAGAGGTCTTCCTGCCCTCCTCGGCCCACGCCGCTACCGTCCTATCCTTCTTAATCCGCGATCAGGACCCGGCGGGATTGGTCTCTAAGCTATGCAATAAGCTGGCATCCGAGGGCTGGGCCATTAAGCCCCATGAGCTGAGGGGGCGCACGGTCCTGCTGGCCGAGTCACCGGGCGCTAACGCGGTGGTGGGCATTCTGGCCTCTATCACGCCTGCTGGCCCTGTCCTTAGCCTGATAATATCCTCAGGTGATAAAGCCAGGCTAAGTGCCCTGACGTCCGAGCTGAGGAAGGGCCTGTTGGAGCTCTGCCCAGGGGCCGAGGAAGTAGCGAGTTAAGGCTTAATTATCTCCCGCGGCCATGCGTATGATGGAGGCGCCGAGATGTCAGCGATAAAGGGCTTAGTGCGCCTCACGGCCGCGTTGGTCAAGAAGCTCAGGGGCATGTCGCGCGAGGAGATAATAGCCAGGTGCGATGGCTTGAAGAAGCAGCTCGAGCTCAGGGGCATGAGCCTCCTTAAGCAGGCGGACAAGTTCCACGAGGAAGCGGTTTTCTACGCTAAGAAGAAAATGCTTAAGGCCGCTAGGGCTAGCTTAGAGGCGTGGAGCGAGTATAAGAGCGAGGCCGAGTCGTGCATCATGATGGCCAGGCTTTACGATAGGATAAGGCTTAGGGTGATGAGGGCTGCCAGCCTAAGGGATATAACGCGGATAAGCGATTTGGTAGCGGGTGAGTTGGACAAGCTGCTCGGCGAGCTCCCGAATGACCCTGTCTCGGCTAGGTATATGCTCGAGGGGGCAATAGAGGCCCTGGACAATATGATGGCCCATTACACGGAATCCGTGGTGGCGCCTGAGGTCGCGGCTGAGGTAGAGAGGGAGTTAGAAGCGATAACAGCTGGCCGGGCTGAGGTAGAAAGGCATGCGTTAGCTCCCGAGGGAGAAGGGCCCGGGGTGATGGGCCTGGAGGAGAAGGCTAAGGCGAAGAGCAAGAAAGAGGAAGTCGAGGAAGAGCTGGAGAAGATAAAAGCGATGGTCGGGGTATGAGCTATTGAGGGCCGGGGTAGAGCTCGCTCTAAAACTCGTGAGCTCTATACCGGACCCGGAGGCTTGCTCTGACCTACTAGTCGAGCTCAAGCCGGGCGGGAAGAGGGGCCTGATATCCGAGGTATGTAGGGCCGCCGAGTTCCTAGACGAACTCTCAGTGCGGGCCTTCAGGGAGGGGCTGGGTAAATTGGCCGAGAAGCTTGAGGGCCTCTCCTTGGCTCTCGAAGCCTTGCATGACGCCCTGCTCCTCACCGCTAGCCCCCGTGCTCCACGCGGCCACGGGCAGACCGCTTGGGACCTCTTCGCCTCCCTAGCAACCAGCACCTTAAGCGAGGTCTTAGAGGGCCTTTCCTCTTACGCGGGGGCACGGGAGATCGATGAGGATGCCTTAGCCAAGTGGCTAGACCACGCCCTGAGGGCGATAGAGGGACTTAAGGCCTTATTACATGAGGTCCAAGAGGTAGGCGTTTCTTCGCCGGCTCTCCTGGCCCTGGATACCGCTCGCCGCTGCTTCCCGGAGAAAGCTGGGTTACCCTGCTACTTGGTCCTCTTAGATTTAATGCCTGTCCTGAGGGAGGACAAGAAGGCCTTCACTAAGGCCTTGGCCGAGCTGGTCGCCAGGGGCCTGATAGAGGCGCGGTGGGCTTCTCATAGGGGCTGCCTCTCCCTCAGCGATGTAATTGTGTGGCTTTCTAAGGTCCTCAAGATCGACCTGACGGACAAAGAGGTAGCGCGGGCCGTGAAGCTGTTGGAAGAGCGGGGCGTGCTAGAGCTGAATGGGAAGGCCGGCCTGATAATCGTTAAGCCCCGGGAGGAGGACCTTAAGGCGGCCATGGACCTAGCGAGGGAGAGGTATGCTGTCAATAGGTCGGGTGTCAACGCGCGCCTGCTCTCAGAGCGCTTCGGCTGGCGTGGCGAGTACGCCTCAGCCGTGATAAGCGAGTTGGTGGCTAGGCACTTGCTCTTCCCCGGCCCCAGCCGGTCAGGCGTGGGGGAGGATTACTACCCGCCGCCGGAGGAATGAAATGTGTCAGGCGAGGAGTTCCCCGCGACCGAGGAGCAGGCCAATAGCTTGCTCATAGAGGCCGAGAGCTCTTTCGAGGCCGGTTTGATAGAGGTCGCTGCCGGGCTCTACATGAAGGCATCGGGGCTCTTCACTAAGCTCGCCTCGACGGCCAAGGACGAGGTAAAGTTAGAGCTCTACCTGACCAAGGCAGCTTACTCGGATTTCATGCGTGTTTATTGTGAGGCCATCGCGCTAAGGTCATCCATAGACGAGGATGTCATGATGGGGCGAGAAGTAAGGCCGGATAAGCTCGTTGAGCTCAAGCACCTCACCAGGCTGGCCGATAAATGCCTACGGGAAGCCGTCAAGAGGGCCGAGAAGCTCAAGAGGCCAGCGGCTGAGAACGAAGAGCTCGGGGAAGAATTGGCCGAGCTCTTAAAGATGGTGAAGAGGAAGACCGAGGGTTTCCTAGATTTTAAAGGCCAGGTAGAGCACCTCTAATGAGCTTGACGGGAAGGCATAAGTAGGTCCCTCGGGCCGCTATCATCGGTGATAGAGCTGAGGTTGTTAGAGGGCGAGGAAATAGTAATGGAGCTGAGGCCGCATCCGCTCGCCTTCGTGAGGTTCCTCTCCATCTGCGCTTACTTCATGGCTGTCGGCGCTTCCTTCAATTACGTCTTAGCGGAGGTCTCCAAGGCCCTCGGCATCCCGATCACGACCATAACGGGCCTTATGGTCTGGTGGGCTCTCATCCTCATCGCCCCTCTCATCGTCGGCCTCTTCCACATCACCTTCTGGCCCCTGGTATGCGCTAGCTGCCTAGGCGCCCTGGGCACGGCTCTCTTATTGACCACTGATTTCCCGTTCAGCGCTTTAGCGCCGCTCACCGTGGTCAGCGGGATAATAGGCTTGTTCCTCGTGGAACTCTACAGGCGCGGCCATAAATACTACATCACGAACCAGAGAATCATTATGACTAAGAAATTCGTCTTCAGGGACGAGAGGATAGTCCATTACGACCACATAGTCGATATAATCGTGCAGAAGGGCTTGCTGGGCCGTATCTTCAATTTCGGGACGGTGGTGCCGCTGACCGCCTCAGGCTTAGGCCTCGGCCAAGATATCGCTGGCGTCGCCGTAGGGAAGCAGGTGAAGCGCTTAGGCCTTGAGGTCGCGGTAGCTGGCGCGAGGACGGTAGCGGTCCCCAGGGGCAGGACGGGCCTAGAGCTCTTCGGCGTCCCGAGGCCTGAAGACGTGAGGGACAAGATAGAGGAAATGAGGGCTCTCTGGAAGGAGACGCCTTACCTGATGCGTATAGCCAGGGACACCGAGGAGATGCGTAAGCTGCTCAGGCAGCTCAGGGGCCATCTTAAGTGAGCCCGCGGGAACCTTATTAGCCAGTCCGGCTTACTCATGGCTGAGCATGTCGGCCGAGGAGTGCAGGTTCTGGCTGTTGGACATAAATTACGAGGTCGTGGGTCACGAGCCCGAGGTCTGGCTCTGGGGCATCACTGACGATGGGAAACGCGTGCTCTTGCTAGACAGGGGTTACTGGCCCTATTTTTACGCGGTCTTAGAGGAGGGCGCCGAGCCTAAGGCGGTGGCCGAGCGCATCAAGACCATCTCGCCCTTAGTAGTCTCTGCCGAGCCAGTTGACCGCCGTTACTTCGGGAGACCCGTGAAGGCCGTCAAGGTGGTCTGTAAGGACCCGGAGGAGTTGGAGAAAATAGCCAAGAAGGTAGCGAAGCTAGAAGGCGTGAAGGAGTGCCTGGAGGACGACATAAGGTACTCCATGTCCTACCTCATAGACAAGGGCCTCAGGCCCTGCGGCTGGCATGTGGCTAAGGTCAAGCCAGTTGAACCTCCCAAGCCGAACCCTCAAGTGAATGCCGTCTACGAGGTCCTCGAGGGACCTGTGGCCGTAGAGGGGCACGAGCTACCGGCCCTACGCCTCCTGGCCTTCTATATGGTGGCCTACAGCCCCAGGGGCTCGCCCAGGCCCAAGGAGAACCCGGTGGCCGTCATAACAGCCCTCACGGGCGAGGGGGAGCTGAAGACCTTCGTGGCCGATGGCGAGGACGATAAGCCCGTGATAAAGGGCTTTTGTCAGCTCATAAGAGCCTATGACCCCGACGTGATCTTCGGCTTCAGGTCCAACGATTGGGCTTGGCCTTACCTGGCCGAGAGGGCGAGGGCGCTCAGCATAGAGCTGCCTGTCGGCCGCACGGGTGCCGAGCCTCACACGAGCGTCTACGGGCACGTCTCCATAACAGGCCGGGCGAACGTGGATCTCTACGATTTCGCCGAGAAGGACCTGCCAGCTGTGAAGGTAAAGACGCTTGAGAACGTGGCGGATTACTTGGGCGTCATGCCCTTAGAGGGCCGGGAGGTCTTGGACCCACCGGACATACGTTTCTACTGGGAGGATAAGGCCAGGAGGCCTAAGCTAATAGAGCTCTGCCAAGATAACGCTCGCTGCGTGATGGGTATAGGCCGTTCTGTCTTGGAGTTCGCGGCCCAGCTCTCCAACCTGACAGGCATACCGCTTGACCACGCCCTGACGGCTGCCGTCGGCTTTCGCGTGGAATGGCTCTTGATAAGGGAGGCGCGGAAGCGCGGGGAGCTAGTGCCTAAGCGCGTGGCTAGGCCTTACAGGCCTTACGTGGGCGGTATGGTGCTGAAGCCTAAGCCAGGCATCCACGAGCGTATAGCTGTGTTAGACTTCAAGAGCTTGTACCCGAGCATAATGATACAGAAGAACGTCTCGCCCGATACGTATTTGGAGCCCGATGAGCCCGAGCCCCCCGAGGGCGTGAACATCGCGCCTGAGGTCGGCCATAGGTTTAGGAGAGAGCCGCCCGGTCTCTACAAGGAAGTGCTCTCGGCTTTGATAAGCGCCAGGGATGCCATAAGGGAGCGCCTCAAGGAGTTGGAGCCCGGCACGCCTCTCTACAGGCTGTTGGACGCTAGGCAGAAGGCCCTGAAGGTTGTGGCTAACGCCACTTATGGCTATGCGGGCTGGCTCGGGGCGCGTTGGTACAAGAAGCCGGTGGCCGAGAGCACGACGGCCTGGGGCCGCTATACCATAAAGCGCACGATAGAGATGGCCAAGGAGATGGGCATAGAACTCATCTATGGTGATACAGATAGCGTCTTCGTGCGTTACGAGCCTGAGAAAGTAGAGCGCTTCTTAAAGGCCGTGGAAGCCGAGTTTGGGCTGAAGATAAAACCCGACGAGATATTCGAGCGAGTCCTCTTCACGGAAGCTAAGAAACGATATTGTGGCCTCCTGCCGGATGGGCGCTTGGAGATAGTGGGCCTGGAGGCCGTGAGAGGCGATTGGTCGGCAGTAGCTAAGAAGGTCCAGAGGGGCGTGCTCGAGATAGTGCTCAAGGCCACATCGCTCCGCGAGGCGCGGGAGCGGGCCGTGAAGTTCGTGCGCGATTATATAGCTAAGCTGAGGGCCAGGGAAGTGCCCTACAAGGACCTAGTGATATGGGAGGAACTCACCCGCAAGCTCGAGGAATATAAGGTCCGCGCGGCCCACGTGGAGGCCGCCAAGATCATGATGCGTGCTGGCTGGGACGTCTCCGTGGGCGATAAGATAGGCTACGTGGTGGTCAAGGGCTCGGGCAAGCTCTACGAGAGGGCCGTGCCTTACTTCATGGCCAGCTACGATGACGTGGATTTAGACTACTACGTGAAGAAGCAGGTCGTGCCAGCCGCCATGAGGGTCCTCAAGGTGTTGGGGGTTAAGGAAGAAGAGCTCCTAAGCGGCTTCGAGCGGAAAGGCCTGATGGCCTTCTTCGGCTAGCTCCACAGGGAGAAAAAGATATTACACGGCCGGCCAGCGGCCAGACCGGAGGGTCAGACCTCAAAAGTAAGGATTAATGGCCCTCTCCCGCCGAGAGAGCAACAGAAGGGCTTTCATTCGCCTTCCTGATCTCTGGGAGCAACATGACCGTCAAGCCCCTGGGCGGCCTGACGCCGCTGGCCAGCCTCTCGCCTACTACATACTTTATGCCCTTAGCCTGTGCTACGTCCAGTATCCTCTGCGTGATGATGCCGTCGAAGACGACCGCGTAAACGCCGCCTAACTCGTTCAGCTTCTGGTAGAGCTCTTGGACCGGTACCCTGGCGATCTCCCTGAGTTCCCTGTCTAATAGGACACCTTCGAAGGAGCCCTCGAGCTCTTTGGCCAGGCCGGCCAGGGCCTCAGGTGTTAACCTAGGGCCGATCAGCTCCTCCGCGATTTCCTCAGCTGGCACGCGGTTGGCCAGCGCTTCTAGGACTTCCCTGGGCGTGAGCTCTTCTACCTCGCGGCCCCTAGGCGCCCTGGCCACGTACTTTATTTTGGCCACGCTGAGGAGCTCCTTAAGCAGCATATCACCCATGTGGTCGCCGTCTAGGAAGGCCGTGGCCTCCTTCTCCTCGCATAGCTTGATTATGGTCTTCGGGACCTTGAGCCCTTCCATGGCTATCACGTTCGTTATGCCGCACTTCAGGAGGTTGATAACGTCCGCCCGGCCTTCAACTATGATGATCTCCTTGGACTTATCCACGTCCGGGCCAGCTGGCAGGCCCTCTGGGCCATATTTGACTACCTTGGCTGGCACCAGGACCTCTGAGACCTCGCGCAGCACCTCGGCGGCCGACGGCACCTTAGTGTACGCCCACTCACGCAATATCTCCTTGGCCCTCTTTATGATCCAGGAGCGCCTCTCCTCCCGCACGTCCGTTATTTCCTCTAACCTCACTTTGGCCGGGTAAGGGCCTACCCTATCCACGGCCTCCACCGTGGCGGCTATTATGGCCGTGGAAGCCCGGTCTAGGGCCGATGGAATAATGATGGTCCCGGTCGTCTTCCCCTTCGCGTAGCGCAGGCTCACGTCTATGCGCCCTACCTTGCCCGTCTTCACCAACTCGCTCAGGTCAAGCTCCGGCCCGAAGAGCCCCTCTGATTGACCGAAGATAGCGCCTATTATGTCGTGCCTCTCCACCACGCCATCGACCTCAAAGCTAAGTTTCACACGATATTTCGCCGGTAGTTGTGCATGTGTCAATTTCTACCACCTTGCCCTTCCCAGGCTTGTAGCCCGCCTTCCTCATTAGCGTTTCTATGAGGCTGGGCAAGCTCTCTATATCCTTAGCGAAAGAGCCCACCAGGCCCATTAAACAGCGCCAGTAAGCCAAGTTAGCTTTAACGCCGACTCTCTCGAGCTCGAGCGCCCAGAGGAAGGCTTGCTCTCTGCCAGCAGCATCAAAATCCGTGAGCACTATGACCTCGCTGGCCCGGCTGGCCAGCTCTAGGGCCAGGTCGGCCACCGGCTTACTATCGGCCTTGGCTACCACGAAATGGCCGTTTATGCCTAAGGACCGGAGGGCCTCTACATCTGAGCGGCCCTCGACTACCACTGGCACGCCCCGGCTCGCCTCGTCAGAGAGCCTTGCCAGTACCTCGTCCAATTGCTCTAGAAGCCTGTGGATGGCGCCCAAGCCCCTCACCTCGTGACCTCTATGGCCTTAATGGCCTCAAGGAGCTCTGGCTCGCGGGTGAAGTGTTCCCTAACGGGCCTCAGTATCTCCGCTAGTGCGTCGGCAACGGCGTTCTTGAGGTCCAGCGGGTGCAGTGCCCCTGACACGAAATCCCTCTCCAGCTCCGCGTAACTATCGTAGGCCACGGGCCCCCCGTACTTCTCGGGCCTATCTACTTCTAAGCAGCCTAGGGCTGGGAAGACGATAAGCCTCGCGAGCTCTAAGACCGGGTTATCCTCCACCTGTTTAGCGGGGCAGTAGGCCTTCCTCAGCTTGGCCCTTATCTCCTCGGGCTCATCGTGCACGTAGATACAGCTGCCCGGCACGCTCTTTGACATCTTGGACCTTATGCGCTTGTTAAGACGTTCGTCCTCATCGAAGACGCCTTCTATAACGGCCCCTGGACCAGCCAAGCCCATGAGGAGGGGCGTGTGGAGGCAGATAGGCTTGCGCCAGCCTAGCTTCTCGGCCACGTCGCGGGCCAGCATGTGCACTTTCCTCTGGTCCATGCCGGCGCAGGCCACCTCCACCTCCATGTGGAAGATATCGGCTGCCTGCATGCACGGGTAGAATAGCCAGGCCGCCTCCACGTCACCGGCCTCTAGGCTGCGGCCCATTATGGGCAGAGCGCGCCTCACGCGCCTCAGCGTGGCTGATTTAGCAATTGTGATGACCTTGCGCCAGTACTCGGAGTCGGACACGATGTCGGAGGCCCAGAGATAACGGACCCTAGGTCCCTTCAGGCCTAGGGCCTCGAAACAGGCCCTAAAGTAACGTCCTACCAGCCTTATCTTCTCCATATCGCCTCCCAGCTTGTTATTTATCCAGGAGTGCCAATCGGCCAGGAAGACAGTGAACTTAAAACCGGCCTTAACCATGTCGAGCATCTTGAGGCCGCACACGAGGCCCATACCTATGTGCATGGGGCCCGAGCACTCAAAGCCCCAGTAGGCGTGCGGATACTCCTCGCTCTCTAGGAGCGCCCTGAGCTCCTCGTGTGTGATGACCTCCGCAGCTCCCCTCGTCACCAACTCTAAGCGCTCTTCGAGGTCCAATTCAAATCACCTTTAGCGCCCTTTCTCTTTTCAGGCCATAACACAGGCGGCCCGATATAACTTTTGCCCTAGTCAAGGGCCGCGGCGCCTCAGCTCCTCCAGCTTAGTCCTATGGGCCTTGAAGTTGGCCTCGTCTAGGAGAGGTGGGCCGAACTCAAGGGCATCCGACGCCAAGGAGCTCAAGCGGAAGGGGAGGGCGGAGGACTAGATGGCGGCCCGCGGGCCTGTCCCCCACGCGACTAACACCCGGCCTCAGCGCGAGGGCCATACGCCCCCCTCGGCCGGGCTCTCTCATCGCGGGATTGAGGCCCGCTGGGCGGGGTAGCGCCAGTCACCAGACCTGTCCCGCGCCTGGGTATGCCCTAGCTCATCGAGCCCCCGAAGGGACCTCTGCTGGGCCCCGTCAGCGCGAGCCCCGCCCCGAGGCCGCCGATGGATATTTAGTGTGAGGTATCTTATTAACTATGCCACGCTGAGCTAGCCAGCTAATAACGTGCCAAAAATCAACTCGCGTCCGTTAGTTAAACGAGCGTGGAGCCCGTTTAGCTAATCGCCTCGGCCACCATCTCGCAGTAGGGATCGCCCTTGGCTATGCAGGCCGTCTCTTGGACCCTTATCTCGACTTCCTTGCCCGCCGACTTGGCTATGTACTTCAGGATACCAGCTAGCCCACCGCGCCACATGTGGCAGACGGCCCGGCCCACGTTGCCCCACTCCTCGGCTATGGTGTTCCAGAAGCGCACTACCACGCGCAGGGGCTCTTCTGAGCGCTCTACTATCTCGTGCTTCCCCCACCAGCCCCTCACGCTGGCCATCTCGAGGTACTTCTCTAATATCTCGAAGCCCTTCAGGCCGTAGAGCCTAGCTTGGGCTTCCGCGAAGTTATAAGCGGATTGAGAGCCAGCGCGGAACATAAGCGTGGCGGCTCCCATCTCGCCCAGGACCTCCTCGGCTACCTTCTGGATTAAGGCTAGGAACTCGCGGGTGGTGATTATCATGGGCACATCGCCTAACATCAGCCTGCCGTGCTTGTCCTCCCTGAGCTGGCTCAGTAGCTCCTGAAGCGACAACTCCCAACACCTCGGGTTTCTCTATCACTCGATGGTAAAGGGCTTTCGCAACCTCGCGCTGGCGGGCTCGGTAAGCCTTAATAAGCCACGCTCGTGCGGCAGGCGGGGCCCGATGGGACATGCCGATGCGGATATGGAAGACGGATACGCCCGAGAGGTTGGTGATAGAGCGTAGGCTTCACATACATAAGCACAAGCTGGAGTTGGACAGGCAGCGCTGTGTGGCTTGTGAGCTCTGTTATCTCATCTGTCCCAGGGAGGCTATAACGGTCAACGTGCCGGAGAAGGAGAAGTGGCCCGAGGAAGCCGGCCCCAGGAAGGCCAGCTTAGATATAGATGAGCAGAAGTGCCAGTTCTGCGGTATCTGTAATAGCATCTGTATCTTCGGGGCCATAAAAGTCAGCAAGAATGGCCAACCCGTGGTGCCCGTGATAGAGGCTGAGAGCTTCCCGAGGCTTGTGCGCGAGGTAGAAGTAGACGTGAGTAAGTGCCCGCCGGGCTGCGTGGAATGCGAGAAGGCCTGCCCCTTTGACCTCATAAAAGTGCGTGTCATGGGGCCGGATGGCCGTGAGCTGACGCCCGAGGAGGCAAAGAGCTACCCTAAGCCCGAGGAACTGAAGGTCCAAGTGGATGTGGACTTAGACGGCTGTCCCGGCTGCCGCCTCTGTGAGCTGAAGTGCCCAGAGGGCGCTATAAGGGCCGTGAAGGTCATCCACGGCTCTATGAAAATAAACACAGAGAAGTGCCCGGAGGGCTGCCGGGATTGTGTAGACGTCTGTCCCGTGCCGGGCACGCTCTACGTGGGAGAAGACGGTAAGGTGCACGTGAATGAGCTGACGTGCGTCTACTGCGGTGCTTGCAGGCTCATCTGTCCAGTCGAGGGCGCTCTTGAGCTCGAGAGGACCTACATAAGGCACGAGCCTGTGAAATCCGGCGCCTGGAATAAGGCACTTGAGAAGTTGACCTCGCCTGTACAGCTGACGCGCGAGCTAGCGGCCAAGAGCCTAGCTAAGGGCCAGGAAGCAGTCCACAAGAGGTTAAACTGGTTGCTACCGCCAGCGAGATGAGTCTCCCAGGGCGTGCTGACCCGGACCAGGCGATGGGGTGCTAACGCTTAAGCCATACGCGCTAAGCCAATACCCCGGGGAGCACATGAGGCCTCGGGGCGGGCGCAGGGGGCCTACTGGCTGCCCCGATTGCGGTGGCCTCCTGCTCTACGACAGGGACACGAAGACTTACACATGCCAAAGCTGCGGGCGTGTTTTCACGCGAGAGGAATTGGCCGAGGCCAGGAGGAAAGTAGCTGAGGAGATAAGGAGAGCCTTGAGCGAGGGGCTGGAGGAGGAGAAAGAACAGGTGTATAAGGAGTATTTGAAGTGGTATCTCTCGAGCAAAAAAGAATAAGGAAGGCAGGAGATCTCGGCTAGACCGAGGACGATGCATCCCCGACCACCTACGCTAGTCCTTTAAAACCGGTGGCCGTGAGTCCCATACGGGGGTCTCGCGGTTGGATGTATCTAAGCTCGAGAGCTACGTGCTCGATAGGATGTCCAAGACCGGCATACCTGGCCTCAGCATAGCTCTCGTCAGCCGCGAGGGCATTGAGTACGCCAGGGGCTTCGGCTATAGAGATATCGAACACGGCCTTAGGGCGACGCCCAGGACATCTTACGGCATAGGCTCTGTCACGAAGTCCTTCACGGCCCTTGCGATCATGCAGCTAGCCGAGAAAGGCCTCCTGAACCCAGAGGACCCGATAGACAAATACATCTCCCTCGGGTTGAAGCCTAAGGGCGAGATTATACGGATAAAGCACCTCCTCACGCACTCCTCTGGCCTGCCGGCCCTGGGCTACGCCGAGGCGCTGATAAGGAGCGTGGTAGGCGATGACGCTACCTGGCTGCCCATAGCCAGCCCTGAGGACGTGATAAGCTTCATGGCTGGGGCCGGGGACTGGGCTGAGGCCAAGCCCGGCGAGAAGTTCTTTTACCTAAACGAGGGCTACGTGCTCCTAGGCCATATAGTGGAGAACGTGTCTAAGGCCCCGTACGAGGAATACGTGCGCGAGAATATACTCGAGCCGTTGGGCATGGAACGTTCTTATTTCACCAAGCGTGAGTTTGACCAAGACCCAGATAAGGCGACGCCCTACCTTATAGATAGCGAGGGCAAGAGGCTGCCGAGCACTTACCCGTTCGGTATCTCGGCGGACGGCGGTCTCATAAGTAACGTAATGGACCTGGCCCGCTATCTAATGATGTTCTTAAACAAGGGCGAACTCGACGGCGCTAGGCTGCTCTCCGAGGAAGGCGTGGAGGAGATGGAGGAGCCCAGGGTGCCGCTGCCCTATGAGGTATTCGGGGGCGAGGCTTACGGCTACGGCTGGATAATCGTGCCGAACTTCTTGGGCCGGAAGCTTGTGGGGCACAGCGGCTCTGTGCTCGTCTCCACGGCCTACGCGGGTTACCTGCCGGGCGAAGGACTGGGAGTAGCGGTGTTGGCTAACGCGAGCGGCTACCCGCTCTCCCACATAGGGCTTTATGCTCTCGCCCTGGCCTTGGGCGAGGACCCCGAAAAACTGCCCTTCGTGAAACGCGATAGGCTTCTTGACCTCTTGGCCGGCGAGTACAAGACCTACATGGGCGCCTTCAAGGTGAACGTGGTCCGTAAGGGTGATTTCCTCCTCATGGAGACGCGGGGGCGTTATATAAGGCAGGAGAGGCCTCTCGTCCCCGAGCGCTTAGGCGAGGAAGAAGCCGTCTTCTTCACGTTAGAGCACGGGAGGAAGATAACGGCCGAATTCAGGATAAGGGAGGACGGCCAGGTCGAGCTCATATTCGAGCGGTACAAGTTCAGGAAGACAGGACCTGCTTAAGGCGGCCGTTGGTCGGAGAGGACGATATTTCCTTGCCTCCCCATCTTACGATAGCCTGGAACCCCCCATGGACCATCCTGCTCCTTAGTCCTCTAATCTGATCTGTGCAGGCATGTATATTCTATAGGTCTCTTGAGAATATGCCCATACTAATTCGAGAATTATGCTAAGTTGGTCTTCATTATGACTAGCTAAGTCAAAGTGATCAAGCGTGGAAATGCTGAGTGTGAAAGTGCCTGCCGATATTGCCCGCATAGTCAGGGCTAAGGACCTTTCCAAAGCTGTTCGTGAGCTAATAGCATTAGAGCTTTATCGTGAGGGCCTCATATCGCTTGGCAAGGCGGCTGAGATAGCTGGCTTATCATTGTGGGAGATGATGGAGCTCATGGCCCGTAAGGGCGTGCCAATTCGTTATGGTCCCGAGGATTTAGAAGAGGACCTAAGGACCCTAGAGGAGGCTTCTAGGTGATCGTAGTATCTAATCAGGGTCTCTTACGGATATTTTACCCTCTAATACCATGGTCATGCAATTCCGGGCTCAGTAGTCGCTTAAACACCCTCCACCCAGGCAGGATATTAGCCCTACAAACATATACCGCAATGATATTTGCATCATTAGGCCTTAATCGCCTTTTGTCGTGGGGTATACCCTCCGAGCCTTAGTTTTGATGCCGTGGGGCAAATCCACTAGGTTATGACGTTTAATCCTTCAATGCGTGCTACATGAGCTAGCTTCTTATCGTAGGTGAGGAATGCATCAAAATCCTTAGCCGACGTCACTTGTACGGCATCAGCTATGTAAATACCGTGTTTAAACACATAACCTATGGCTGAAATTATGATCTTAAGGCTTAGTGGGATGAGTTTTAGCTGACCAATCTTTACCAAGAGTCTCGTTTCTCCTATGAACTTCTCAAATAGGGCCCTGGCGTTAGTTAGCACTCCCTTTCTCTCATATTTATCTAAGACTCCGGCTAACTCACCTATATTCCATGTGGAGAAGCCTATTATTAGTTCTCCGGCATGTGCCTTATCATAGAGCTCGTCAATTCGGTCTGTGTGCTCTTCCATGACGTACCTCTTGACTATGGCATTAGTATCCAGATATACGCTTCGCACGCTCATTCCTAAGCTCCCTCACGATATCCTCGGCCTTAAGACCCAGGGGCCTGCCTGCCTTAACCTCGGAACTCGTGTAAAACCTCTTCTCCAGGCCTAATAACTCGCAGAGCTGATCTAAGAGCTCTAGCGTATCGTATGTGGCCAGGAATTCTTCTACTAAATCGCTTAGGCTTCTGCTCTCAAGGGCTAGCCTGCTCTTCACTCTCTTAACCAAATCCTCTCTTAACGATAACGTGACCTTAACCTTCCTGACCAACTTGACGCCCGACCGTACAGACGTATAGACGTATATAAGGTTTCTCTAAGCCGTGATCAAAGTTAATGACCCTTGCTTAGACTAAAATATCGAACATCTATATGTTAGAGGCTGTTTACGACAGCTCTTTGTCCTGCGTCATATTTCGAGGCTTCACCAGCTCTATGATTAACTTGATGCCTTTTCCTTCTATTTCCATTGTGCGTTTCTCGGGCAGGCCTCTTAGTTCTAGCTCTTTAAAGACCATGCCCACAAATATTCTATCAGGCCTCGATAGGATGCAAGCGATATTAAGAATTTCCGGTGAGTAGCGTTTCGAGTTATCTGATCTCAACAGCTGGAGGATGACATCGTAGAGTATCCTAGCACAATCAAATAACCCTCCAAGCCCAACCCCAAAGTAATATTCTGCTGCGGGACACCATACAGTACCATCCTCTTCTACTTCTGGCGAGAACACATCATATCCTTCGTAAACGGGACTTAACACCTCGGTCGGGAGGAAGGTATCAAACTCGACTTCCCTTCTTTTAGCTAGTTCACGAGCTATACCTCCTGTCCACTCGGAGGGCACGGGGGGAAGCTTATCGGAGAGAGTTCTCAATTTAACCCTTAATCGCACCATATCCCTCTTAGCGGCTGTTATCATGGCTTTGAAGAGATCCCGGGCTTGTAAGTGGGTTTCTCGCCCGTTTGCCTAGTTTCGTTAAGGCTTAAGAACGGAGGTGGTCCCCGCCGTCCTCGCGCACCCACCCCGCTAATGTCTCTCTAAACCTCTTATTCTGGTTCCGAAGTTCTTCATATAGGTAGAGGTCTTCCGGGAACTCCCTCTCTTCAAACACTTTATCGCTAATCAACCAGCAGACATAAAATAAGTCCGGGAATAGGCCCCTTTGCATGTAAATCGCCTTTTCAAGGCTTCTCTTCATGCTTGCCTCTTCCTTCTAAGCAGCTAGATAAACTATGTAACCGAAATGTGTTATGGCCACATTCAGCATCTTCCTCCGCTTGTAGTGTGCTTCCTGCTCCCTCACAAGACCTAGTGCCTTCAGCACCTTGATAGACTTATGGACATGGGCATACCGATAGCCGAGTCTCTTATTAGATATCTCATAGATGTTCATCGGCCCTTCCTCCGCTAAGAGGCGTAATATATCTAATTGGCAAAGGGCGAGCGGATGCTCAAGTGGGTGAATACACCACTCGCCGTAAGGCCTCTCAGGCTTCCCCATAGGCATGTGTCATCCCTAACCTCCTACTGCCTTAAGATATGTAAAGCTGATAAGATATATATTCTCTGAGTAGAGAACATATTAATATGGAGCAATCCCCCGGGAGAAAGAGGGGCAGGCTGGTGCTTGACCCCCAGAACGACGGGGAAGCGACTCTTTGTATCGTTCCGCCAAAACTCACATGATATTTTCTGCTAAGAATCGCGCTTCTCTTATATTCGTTGGTCTAGCTCTAATCGTCTCGCCTAACGCCTCTATGGGTCTCTTGCGGGCACGCCTGTCCCGAGCTCTTCATTAGGCTGAGGCTAGGCGATTGGCTCTTCTAGCCCTTGCTCACGCTTACTTCTTCCGCATGGGCTCTATTATGAATTCGCAGTATTTGTCTCCTTTAGCTATGCATTTTACTTCTTTCACCCTGAAGTCCCTTCCATAAGCCTCTTTGAATACACCGGCTAGAGTTCCTCTTATCAAGTGACTC